>FWPU01003619.1_pt1 | contig 38316 bp, 31 predicted proteins | sample 2228361 | NCBI WGS metagenome assembly FWPU01 (sample SAMEA103939777, study PRJEB20133) | metagenome | reverse complement strand
GCCGGGCGACGACGCCGCCGCGGACGAGCCCCTCCCCGCGCTCTATCCCACCCCGCGGGTGGCCTGAATCCCCCCTTCAGCACCCGCGCCTGCGCAGGGAGGGGATCCTCCCGCCCCTCCCTGCGCCCTCCCCGGGCCCGCCGCGCCCCCCCGCGGCGGGCCTTCTTGCACGATCGTGCGAACGAAGAAGGGCGCTTCCGGACGGCGAGCCCTTGCGCGAGCCGGGCCTCCGGGGTTAGCTGCGCGTCCGCATGCTCTCCCCGAACGCGGCGCACGGCTCGCCGCTCACCGCTCTCCTCGTGGTGGTCATCGTCGTTCGCGTCGTCGAGGCCGTCGCGCTGTAGCGGGGAGAGCGAAGTCCGAACCAACGCCCCTGCCGGCCGACGGCCGGCGGGGGTTTTTCGTCTCTGGGACCCCCGTCGCCCGCGCCGGCAGGCGAACGACGGAAGGAGGGTCGAGAGATGAGAACCACGGGCGCAGCGTTGATCTTGACGCTGCTCGAGCGCCAGGGCGTCGAGATCGTCGCCGGGATCCCGGGCGGGGCGAACCTGCCGCTCTACGACGCGCTCGGCGAGAGCCGGATCCGCCACGTGCTGGCGCGGCACGAGCAGGGTGCGGGCTTCATCGCCCAGGGGATCGCGCGGGTGACCGGCAAGCCGGCCGTCTGCTTCGGGACGTCGGGTCCGGGTGCGACGAACCTGCTCACCGCGATCGCCGACGCGAAGCTCGACTCGGTGCCGCTCGTCGGGCTCACGATTCCGATCACCAAGCACAACTACCTCGTCCGCTCGGCGGCGGAGCTGCTCGAGGTGATCCCCGACGCGTTCCGCGTCGCCGCGTCAGGCCGGCCCGGGCCGGTGGTCATCGACGTGCCGAAGGACGTCCAGACCGAGGCGCTCGAGGTCGAGCGCCTGCCCGAGCCCGGACGCCCCGACCCGCCGCCCGAGCCCGCGCCGGACGAGCTCCGCCGGCTCGCGCGGCTCATCGACGGGGCGCGGCGTCCCGTCGTGCTCGCCGGCGCGGGCGTCATTGCAGCCGGCGCGGCGCAGGCGCTGCGCGAGCTCGCCCAGCGGGCCTCGCTGCCCGTCGCCTCGACGCTGCTCGGGCTCGGCGCCCTGCCGTCCGATCACCCGCTCGCGCTCGGCATGGTCGGCATGCACGGCGCGCCCTACGTGAACCAGCTCCTCGAGGAGTGCGACCTGCTGCTCGCGCTGGGTATGCGCTTCGACGACCGCGCCACGGGCAAGGCGTCGGAGTTCTGCCCGCAGGCGCGGATCGCGCACGTCGACATCGACGCGAGCGAGATCGGCAAGATTAAGGTTCCGGTGCTCGGCGTGCGGGCCTGCCTGTCGCGTGCCCTGCCGGAGCTCGTGCCGCTCGTCCCGCCGCAGGAGCGCGCCGCCTGGCGCGCGCGCCTCGCGGCGCTGCGGGCCACGGCGCCGCTCGAGATGCCGGGCGCCGACGACCCGCTCGAGCCGTACGGCATCGTCCGCGCCGCGGCCGCGCTGCTCGACGAGGAGCCGCTGGTCACGACCGACGTGGGACAGCACCAAATGTGGGTCGCGCAGGCGTTCCCCTTCCGGAGCCCGCGCCAGCTCCTGACCTCGGGCGGCCTCGGGACGATGGGCTTCGGCCTGCCCGCGGCGATCGGCGCGGCGCTCGCGGCGCCGGGCCGCACGGTGCTCTGCTTTACCGGCGACAGAAGCCTGCTGATGAACCTGCAGGAGCTCGCGACCGCGGCCGAGGAGCAGGCGAACGTCAAGGTGATCCTGCTCAACAACGGCCACCTGGGCCTCGTCCGCCAGCAGCAGGAGCTGTTCTACGGCGGCCGCTACCGGGCGTCGCGCTTCCACGCCGAGCCCGACTTCGCGGCGCTCGCGCGCGCCTTCGGGGTGCCGTCGCTGCGCCTCGGCGAGGAGAGCGACCCGGGCGCCGCGCTCGCGCGCGCGCTCGCCGAGCCCGGCCCGTGCCTCGTCGACGTGCCGATCGGCCGCGAGCACAACGTCTACCCGATGGTGCCGCCGGGTGCGGCGAACCGCGACATGCTGCTGCAAGGAGGACGCGATGCCGACGCCGCTGCCTGAATCTCGCGAGCACACGAGGCGCGCGCACGCCGGCGTCGTGCTGCGGCTCTCGGTGCGCAACCACCCGGGCGTGATCTCGCACGTGAGCGGGCTCTTCGCGCGCCGTGCGTTCAACGTCGAGGGCGTCGTCTGCCTGCCGGTCGGCGACGGGACGCGGAGCACGATCCTGCTGCTCGTGCGCGAGGACGAGCGCCTCGAGCAGCTCGTCCGCCAGCTCACGAAGCTCGAGGACGTGCTCGAGGTCGAGCGGCACGAGGACGGCGTGCGCGTCTTCGCGACGGTCGTCGCCTGCCTGCCGTGACGACGACCGCCGCAGGCCGCTCCCGCGCGCCGCCGCGGCCGCGAGGCCGTGCGCCGGCGCGCCGGGTCCGCTACGTCCACCTCCGGTGAAGGTCGCGACCTGGAACGTGAACGGGATCCGCAAGCGCGAGCCCGAGGTCCTCGCCTGGATCGAGGAGCACCGTCCCGACGTGCTCTGCCTGCAGGAGATCAAGGCGAAGCCCGAGCAGGTGCCGGCCGCGCTCTGCGAGCTCGCCGACTACTGGTGCTGCTGGCACGGCGCGTCCGCCTACTCCGGGGTCGCGCTGCAGGTGAGCAAGGAGCGCTGCCCCGAGCAGCCCCGCTTCACGCACCCGGCATTCGACCACGACGCGCGCATCGTCGAGACGACGCTCGGCGACCTGGTCGTCGCGTCGGTCTACGTGCCGAACGGGGGCAAGGACTTCGCGGCGAAGCTCCGCTTCCTCGAGGCGCTCGAGGGCTACGTCGCGGCCCACCACGAGGCCGGCCGCAAGCTCATCCTGTGCGGCGACATGAACGTCACGCGCACCGACCAGGACGTGCACGAGAAGGAGCGCAAGCCCGGCGCCATCGGCCAGCGGCCGGACGAGCGCGCGCTCTTCGAGCGCATCCTCGCCCAGGGCCTGGTCGACGTCATGCGCGCCCTCGACCCGGACAACGACGCGCTCTTCACCTGGTGGGCGCCGTGGCGCAACCTGCGCCAGCGAAACATCGGCTGGCGCATCGACTACGTGCTCGCGAGCGAGCCGCTCGCCCGCCGCGCCGTCTCGTGCCGCTCGTACCGCGAGGTCGGCACGAGCGACCATGCGCCGGTGCTCGCGACGTTCGCGAACGAGGCGCCACCCTCGAGCTGAGACCCCCGCCCCCCTACACCGCCGGCAGCTCGACCCGCATCGTCGTCCCCGCCCCGGGCGCGCTCTCGATGTGCAGCCGGCCGCCCAGCACGTCGAGGAGGCGCGAGACGATCGCGAGGCCGAGGCCCGAGCCCGACGACGCGTCGCGGCCGTGCACGAACGGCTCGAGGACCCGGCTCGCGAGGTCGCGCTCGATGCCCGGGCCGGTGTCGGCGACCGCGATCTCGACCCGGTCGTTCCGGCGCTGCGCCGTCAAGCGCACCGAGCCCTCGCGGGTGAACTTGGCGGCGTTCGAGAGCAGGTTGACCAGCACCTGCTTCAGGCGCTCGCGGTCGGTGCGCGCGACCGCGTCGTGCGCCACGTCGACCTCGAACGACACCGGGCGGCCGCGCAGCAGCGCGTCCATCATCTCGCGGATCGAGCCGACCAGCTCGCTCACCGGAACGGGGTTCAGGCGGAAGGTGATCTTGCCCTGCTCGATGCGCGCGAGGTCGAGGAGGTCGTCGATCAGCGCGACCTGCCCGGCCGCCGTGCGGCGGATCCGCTCGAGCGTGTCGCGCTGCTCGTCGTTGATCGGGCCGAACGTCCCCTCGGCGAGCAGGTCGGTGTAGCCGAGGATCACGTTGAGCGGGGTGCGGAGGTCGTGCGACACGCTCGCCAGGAACTCGCTCTTCGCGGCGCTCGCCCGGCGCAGCGCCTCGACCAGCAGGCCCTTGCGCAGCGTGTCGGTCGCGATCTTGCCGAGGAGCTGCGCGTCGTCCTCGTCGCGCGGGCCGAAGCGGTAGGGCTCCTCCAGGTCGGTGACCGCGAGCACGCCGAGGCGGCCCTCCTCGTCGGCGAGCGGGATCACGAGCGCCGAGGCGATGTGCAGACCCGCGGCCCGCGCCGGTCCTCCAAAGCGGCCCGCCATGAAGTCGTTCTCGACGAGCACGCGGCCCTCGCGCAGCGCCTCGCCGAGCATGATGCTCGAGCGCAGCGGAAAGCGCGCCGGGACGGGCAGCACGCTCGCGCCGTCGTAGCCGCGCCGCACGAGGTCGTCGCCCTCGAGGATCATCAGGTCGGCGCGCGACGCCCGGAAGATGGCGCGCGCCGCGGCGCAGACCCGGGCCGCCATCACCTTCGGGTCGGCGGCGCTCAGCACCTCGGAGGGGAGGCTCGCGAGCCGCGTCCGGCGCTCGGCGAGGCGCGCCTGCTGCGCCTCGAGACGCGCCGAGCGGATCAGCAGCGCGAGGTGCGGCGCGAGCTGCTCGAGGAGCTGCACCTGCGCGGGCCCGAACGCCGGCGGGTCGTCGACGCCGCACGCGAGCACGCCCTCGACGACCTCGCGGTGGACGAGCGGGACCACGAGCAGGGCGTAGAGCCGCGCCTCGGTGAGGAGCGCGTCCGCGTCGGGCGACTTGCCGGGGACGAGAAGCAGCGAGCGTCCGCGGCGGAGCTCCTCCTCGCCCGGCACCGTGTTCGGCGCCCAGCCGCGCGAGGCGAAGTCCTGCACGACCCTGGGCGGCGTGCCGTAGTCGGCGGCGGGAAGGAACGTGCCGCGCCGGTGCGAGAGGATGTAGACCGTGGTCCGGTCGCTCGGCACGCTCTGCGTCACCGCGCGCGCCAGGTGGGCCAGAAAGTCCGGATAGCCGGTCGATTCGCGGACCGCCGTGAGCACGGCCCACAGCACCCGCAGCGTCTCCGGGTCCATCACAGAAAATATCGACCGCGCACGACGCCCCCATGAGGAGGCTGAGGCGCCTGCGGCGGCGTTCGCCTCAGGCGACGAGCAGAACGGAGCGGAGCGCGTGGGGCGGCACGGCGAACGCCACCCCATCCGCGGACGCGTCGAGCACGCCCTCGCACGGCGTCTCGTCCAGCCGGACCGGCACCGCACGGGTGAACGGGAAGCGGAGCGTGAGGCGCGCCGTCTCCGCCGTGTCGGTCGGGTTCAGGACGCGCAGCACGATCCCCGGGCGGCCGCTCGCCGGCTTGAGCGCGCTCAGCACGAGGCTCCGCGGCTCGAGCGCGACCAGGCTCTCGCCGGGCGGGACGAGCGGCTCGCCTCCCGCGCACACCGCGCGGAGCCCGACCTCCGCGTCGCGCGCCGCCCGCGGGTCCGGCCCCGGCGCGAGCGCGAGCCGCGCCGCGACGGTCGTCAAGCACTGAGCGCCCGGCGTCGGGATCATCGGGCCCGCGATCAGCGGCCGCGTCCGGAGATCCATGCGCGCGAGCCAGCCGACCGCGCGCACCAGCGTGAGCGCGATCGTGCCGTCGGGGGTCACCTCCGCCTCCGGGAGGCCGGGCGCGACCACCATGAGGCCGTTCGCCGCGACGAAGCCCTGCTGCGGGAAGGTCGAGGGCGCGGGATGCACCCAGCGGCTCGAGTCGGGCTTCGCGGTCGCGCGCCGCGCGACGTCGAAGGTCGTCGCCGCGTGCGCCTCGGCCACGGGCGCGCCGGTCGGGAACAGCAGCCGCAGCCGGTGGTCGCGCGCGGTGTTCTCGAGCCGGACGTCGAGGTCGACCCGCGGAACCCCGGGCGCGACCCGCGCCGTCACGTCGAGGGTGAGCGCGACGCGCGCGTCGCTCCGCGCGCGCCGGTCGTCGGCGAGCCCGGCCGGCACGGACAGCACGCGCCGCACGTGCAGCTCGGCGATCCCCGACGCGTGCCGGCGGCGGCGCAGCGTCACGCTCTCGAGCTGCGGCTCGCCGCCCGGCACGGGATCGAAGTCGTACGTATCGCCGCGATCGCCCAGGTCCTCGATCGCCGCGAGGCCGCGCCAGGTGCGCCCGCCGATCGTCGCCTCGAGCGTGCCGTCGTCGGCCGCGCGCACGGCGACGTCGCCCGCCGCGACCTCGCGGCCCGCGTCCTCCTCGTCCGGCGCCGCGTCGGACGGAGCGAGGCGGAAGCGCCGCCAGCCGAACGCCGGGACGTCGGCCGCGACGAACTCGACCGAGCCCGGCGCGCGCTCCGGCACGAGACGGATCCGCCCGCCGGCGGGGTCCTCAACCAGGCGGGCGGGGCGCCCGTCGACGGTGAAGCCCGCCGCCGTCGCGTCGGCGCGGAGCAGCGGGTGGATCGCCATGTGGCGCCCGCCCTCGCCGCGAAACGCGAGCCAGGGCATCGGCTCGAGCGCGAAGCGCACCAGGTCGGTCCGCGGGTGGGGCGACGGGTTGAAGACCGCGATCTCCAGCTCGTCCGCCCACGGCACGACGCGCCCCGGGCCGAGCCCCGCGAGCCGTTCGAGGCAGCGCGCCGTGGTCTCGGACGCGAGCCCGCCGGCCGCGTCGTAGCGCGCCTCCATCTGCTCGTGGACGCGGTCCTGCGAGCAGCCGCACAGCGAGTCGTGGGCCTGGTTCTTCAGCAGCTCGCGCCACGCGGCGCGGAGCGACGGCTCCTCGTCGGGCGCGCCGAGCGCGCGCGCGAGCGCGCACCACGGCTCGGCCCACGCCTCGAGCTCCGCCTCGGTGCGCCGGTTGCGGAGCTTCTGCGGGATGCGCGTCGACCACACGCCGGGCAGGAGGTTCGCAAGCCGCGCGCCGGTGAGCTCGCCGCGGAACCGCGGCGCGTCCTGCGGCAGAGCGCGCGCGAAGTCGTCGAGCAACGCGCGCTGCACCGCAAAGCCCTCGCGGCGGGCGAGCGCTGCGGCGGCGCGGGCGACGCGCTCCTCGGGCAGCGCGTGGTCGAAGCCGTTCATCAGGAGGACCGCTCCGCTCGTCGTCCGCTCGGCGAGGCGCCGGGCGAGGTCGGCGAGGAACGCGGCCGCCCGCTCGTCGTCGTCGGGCAGGCCCGCGGCGCCGAAGTAGCCCTCGCGGAGCAGGTGCGCGAGGACCGCGCTGCCGTCCGGCGCCTCCCACAGGTACTCGGACGGCAGCGTGTCCGCCTCGTCACCGTTCCCGCGCCAGTAGACGAACGGCTCGAGGCCGAAGCCGCGGAAGATCTGCGGGAGCTGCGCGGGGTGGCCGAACGAGTCGGGCGTGTAGGCGACGCGCGACACCGGGCCCACGCCCTCGCCGACGCGCCGGCCCTCGAGCAGGTTGCGCACGTGCGCCTCGCCCGAGGGGAGGAGCGAGTCGGGCTGCACGTACCAAGGGCCGATCGCGATCCGGCCCGCCCGGCACGCGGCCTCGAGCTCGCCCCGCCGCGCGGGGCGCACCTCGAGGTAGTCCTCGAGCGCGACCGTCTGGCCGTCGAGCACGAAGCGGAAGCCGTCGTCGCGTGCGACGAGATCGAGCACGCGATCGATCGCGTCGACCAGCCGCGCGCGGAACGCCTGGAACGGCCGGTACCACTCGCGGTCCCAGTGGGTGTGCGAGACGAGGAAGACCTTCATGGCCATGGCTCTCGGCCCGCCCGCCGCAGCCGGTGCACCGGCCCCGCCTGCCGCTTCTGCCGCCGCTCGATCGCCGCGATCGCCGAGCGCGCGGCCGCCGCGGTCTCGGGATCCGGGTCGAGGTCGAGCGCGTCGAGGAAGTACTGGTAGGCGGTCGCCTCCTGCTCCTCGTCCTCGAGCAGGATCTGGCCGGCAAGCAGGCACGCCCGTGCGGTCGTCCGGCCGAGCGGGAAGTCACGGATCAGCCGGCGCAGGACGACGAGCGCCGCCTCGTCGTACCCCTGCTCACGCAGCCAGGTCGCGAGCTCGAGCGCGTGCCCGGGCGTCAAGAGCCGGCGGGTCGCCGGCGCCGGCAGCGCGAAGTAGGCGCGCGCGGCCTCGTCCATCCGTCCCGCTTCGATCGCGGCGACGATCCGCTCGCCGACCCGCATCTCGCGCGGCGCGCGCTCCGTCGCGATGTCGCGCGGACGTCCGACGACGGCGCGTCGCTCCATCCACCAGGCGACGCCCAGCCCGGCGATGAAGCCGCCGATGTGCGCGCCGTGCGCGACGCCCACGTCGCTCCGCGCAAACAGGTACGGCAGGAGGTTGTCGAAGATCAGGTACATGCCGAGGATGAGCCGCGCCGGGACCTCGAAGACGTGCCACACGAACGGCGGCAGGAGCCAGAGCAGGCGCACGCGGTTGCGCGCGAAGAACACGAAGTAGAAGCCCAGCACGCCCGAGATCGCGCCCGACGCACCGACCATCGGGATCTGCGAGCCCGGGCCCGAGACCGCGTGGAACAGCGTCGCGGCGACGCCCGTCCCGAGGTAGGCGAGCAGGTAGCGGAACGAGCCGAGGCGGTGCTCCACGTTGTCGCCGTAGATCCACAGGAAGAGCATGTTCCCGAACAGGTGCAGGAAGCCCGCATGGAGGAACATCGAGGCGAAGAGGTCGGTGAGCGAGGGCGCCGCCGGGCGGAAGCCGTAGAGGAAGACGAACAGGTCGTACGCCGTCAGATTCGCGAGCAGCTGCTCGAGCTGGGCGCGGCCGCGCAGGCTCTCGCTCATCACCTGCACGTACTCGGCGAGCAGCGGGCCGCGCGCGGGCGGCATCTCGGAGAGCGGCACCGTGATGAAGAAGAAGACGGCGACGTTCGCCGCGATCAGCAGGTAGGTGACAGCCGGGAAGTGGCCGCGCGCGTTCGGCGCGTCGCCGATCGGCAGGATCATGCGCGGGGCAGCCGGATGCCGACGGCGAGGCCGGGCTCGAGGTCGGCGAGGGTGACCTCGCCGCCGTGCAGGTGGGCGACGGCGCGGACCAGGCTCAGGCCGAGCCCGCTGCCCGGGGTGGTCCGGCTCGCCTCGACGCGGCTGAAGCGCTCGAAGGCGCGCGCGTGGAACTCGCGCGGGATGCCGGGTCCGTCGTCCCAAACCTCGAGCAGCGCGCCGTCGCGCTCGTTGCGCACGCGCACCACGACGTGGCCGCCCGCCGGGACGTACTTGACGGCGTTCTCGAGCAGGTTGGCGAGCGCCTGCGCGAGCAGGTTGCGCTCGCCGCGCAGCGGCACGCTCTCCGGGGCGTCGAGCGTCAGGCGGAGCCCGCTCTCCTCCGCGACCGGCTCGTAGGTCTCGACGCCCTCCGCGGCGATCGCGCGCAGGTCCAGCGGCGCGAAGCGCTCGCGCGGCGCGCCGGACTCGGCAAGGGCGATCGTGAGGAGCGAGTTGAACATCGCGAGCACGCCGTCCAGGTCGGAGATGGTCTGCTCGAGCACGTGGCGATACTGTTGCGCATCCCCGGGCTGCAGCAAAGCGACCTCGATCCGGCTGCGGAGCCGCGAGATCGGGCTGCGCATGTCGTGGGCGATCGAGTCCGACACCTCGCGCATGCCGTTCATCAGGCTCTCGATGCGGTCGAGCATCCGGTTGAGGCTGGTCGCGAGCGCGTCGAACTCGTCGCCGCGCGGCGAGACCGGCATGCGGCGGTGGAGGTCGCCCTCGAGGATCGCCTCGCTGTTGCGGGCGAGCGCCGCGAGACGCTCGGAGAGACGCCGGCTGAGGATCAGCCCGCCGCCGACGCCGAGCAGCACCGTTGCACCGAGCACCGCGAGGAGCGAGCGGGTGACGAGCTCGCGCAGCTCGCGCAGCGCCGTCACGTCGCGCGCGACCAGCAGCCGGTGGCCGCCGGGGAGAACGAGCGAGCGCCCGCGCGCGAGGCCGGCCGGCGCGTCGCCACCCTCGCCGGGCGGCACGAGCGGGAACTCGCGCGTCCCTGCCTCCTTCGCCTCCTCGTCGCCGAGGCCGGGAAAGGCGCGCGGGTCGCCGGCCAGGTACTCGCGGCGCTGCGTCGCGAGCAGGTAGATCGTCGTCCGGCCGTCCGGCCCGCGGCTCGTCTGGCGCACGACGGTCGCGATCTCCGCCACCGTGCGCCCGGCGAGCTCGTCGCGCAGGCGGGCGACCTCCGCATCGAGCTGCCGGTCGACGTCGTCCTCTTGCTCGGCGATCGCCGACCACGAGACGACCGCGAGGACGATCCCGACCAGCACGCTGAACAGCGCGGCGTAGAGCAGCACCCAGCGGAAGATCAGGCTCCGGCGCAGCGTCACGGATCGTCGCGCAGGCGGTAGCCCGCGCCTCGCACGGTCTGCAGCAGGGGCTTCTGGCCCTCGCCGTCGATCTTCTGGCGCAGCCGGCTGATGTGCACGTCGACCACGTTGGTCTGCGGGTCGAAGCTGTAGTCCCAGACGTTCTCGAGCAGCATGGTGCGCGTCACGACGCGCCCCTTCTGGCGCATCAGGTACTCGAGGATCCGGAACTCGCGCGGCTTGAGGTCGATCGGCCGCCCGCCGCGGGTCACCGTGCGCGAGAGCAGGTCCATCTCGAGGTCGGCGACGCGCAGCACCGTCTCGGCGGTCTCCGGGCGCGTGCGGCGGAGCAGCGCCTCGATGCGCGCGAGCAGCTCGGCGAAGGCGAAGGGCTTGGTCAGGTAGTCGTCGCCGCCGGCGCGCAGCCCCGTCACCCGGTCGTCGACGCTGCCCTTCGCGCTCAGGATGAGGACCGGCATCGTGCGGCCATTCTTGCGCAGCGCCTCGACGATCGACAGCCCGTCGAGGCCAGGCAGCATGCGGTCGACGATCAGCAGGTCGTAGTCCTCGGAGGTCGCACGGACGAGCCCCTGCGGCCCGTCCGCCACGTGGTCGACGACGTAGCCGCTCTCGGCGAGGCCCTTGGTCAAGTAACGCGCCGCCTCGCGGTCGTCCTCGATCAGGAGGAGGCGCATCGCGTCTCGGTCGGGCGCGGGAGACGCGTCAGGCCGGCGCCTCGACCGCGAGCGGCCGCGCGCGGGGCGCGGGCAAATGCGCGTAGAGGTCGGCGATCAGATCCTGCTTGCGCGTCTTCCAGGCGGGGTCGTTCCACAGATTCCGCCACTGTAGCGGATCCTCGCGGAGATCGTAGAGCTCGCCCTCCGTACCGTCGTAGACGATCGACGGCGGCTCGCCTTGCCAGCCGCTCGCCCGCAGCACGGGCTCGGCCGGGAAGCTGTCCCCGGTCGTGCTCGGCTCGTACACCGTGCAGACCAGGCCGTCGCGGTAGATCGTCCGGAGGTGCATGCCGCAGCGGTCGAACTGGCTGTCCCACTCGGTGATCACGCGCTCGCGGCCCGAGCCGGGCGCCGTCGGCAGCGGCGCGCCCTCCATCCAGGCGGGCGGCTCGAGGCCGGCGATCCGGCAGAAGGTCGGCGCGAGGTCGAGCTGGCCGACCGGCTCCTCGACCACCGCGGGCGCGATCCCGGCCGACGGCGCGGGACGCCAGACGAGCGGGATCCGCATGAGCGCATCGACGTGGTACGGGCCCTTGTAGAGCAGGCCGAAGTCGCCCTGCAGCTCGCCGTGGTCGGTGGTGAAGAGGACGTCGGTGTTTGCGTCCCGGCCCCGCTCGCGGATGCGCGCCGGCACCCGGCCGAGCGCCTCGTCGATCAGCTCGTTCTCGACGTGGGTGAGCGCGTTCACCTCGCGGATCCGGTCGTGGGTCAGCGTGCACGGCGCGAAGGTCGCGGGGCCGCCCTCCACGTTCGGCCAGCGTCCCTCGTACCAGGCGAGCCAGTGGCGCGGCTTCTGCGCGAGGATCTCGCGGATCTTCTCGTTCGAGCCCGGATGGCCGGGCGGCAGGTCGAGCTCGCGCCACGGGATGCGCTTCGCCTCCGACGCCGGCGGGTCCCACGGGTGGTGCGGGCCGGGGAAGCTCATCCACACGAACCAGTCCTCGTCGTCGGCGAGCGAGTCGAGGAACGCGATCGTCCGGTCGGCGACCCAGTCGGTGTGGTAGAGCTCGCGCGGGATCGGGTTGCACGCGACCTCGGGCGCGCCGGTCTCGCCGCCGCCCGCCGCGCTCAGCAGAGGCGCGAAGCCCTTCACCGCGTCCGGGTGGTTGCGCCGCAGCCACAGCGAGTAGTGCCAGCCGCCGAGCGGCACGTGCATCGCGAGCCGGGTGGCAAATCTTTTCGCAGTGTGAGTGCGATATGCGCGAGGCCCGGGCTCGAGAGGCCGAGGCCCGCGGCCGCTCGCGCCGGCTCACTTGCAGCGCCGCGCGGCGTTCTGGCCCGTGCAGGGGATCGGCGCGCTCACCGCGCACGCGCCCGCGTCGCCCGCCGCCTGCGTCGCGCCGAGCACGACCGTCGCGCGCAGCGGCCCGACGGGAACCGGCAACGACGCCTTCCGCGCCCAGAGGAAGACCTCGAGGTCGCGCTCCGAGCGCACGCGGTAGCGGAGCAGCGCGAGCCCGCGGGCCGAGCCCGGCGTGCAGGTGGGCGGGTCGAGCGCCGTCGTCTTGTTCCGGTAGCGGGTGATCTTCCCGGCGACCTTCCAGCCGTCGCGCCGCGCGTCGCACGGCGTGACTGTCGCGGGCGGGATCGGCGTGCCGCCCTCCTCCGTCAGGTCGAAGATCGCGGTCGCGCCGCTTCCCAGGTCCTCGATGCGGACCTGCGCGCCGTCGGTGTACGGCGCGGCGGCGGGGATGCCCTGGGGGAAGAACATCGTCCCCTTGAGCACCAGCATCTCGTCGTTCGGCTTGCCGGCGAGACGCTTCACGTCGATCCGCACCGAGCCGAGCGAGCCGCCGGACGTGCAGAGCGGCGTGCCGCTCGGCGCGCAGCCGCCCGCGACCGCATGCGGCGGCCACCAGTTGCCCGACAGCACGATCATGGAGAGCAGCTTGAGCGTGTTCTCGTAGTAGTGCTCGGCGCCGAGCGGCGTTCCGACCACCAGGTCCCAGATCGCGTTCAGCCACGCCTGGTTCGCCGCGTCGACCATCGCGCCCACGCCGAGCGGCGCGACGAAGGCCATCGACAGGTAGTCGGTGTTCGGGCTCGGCGTGCCGTCGAGGCGGTAGCCGCTCCGGATCGCGGCGGGGTTGCCGCCGGTCGCGCTGCGGATCCAGGCGTTGATCTTGTCGAGCGCCGCCTTGGCGCGCGCGTCGCCCGAGACCAGGAAGTCCGTGCCGAGACGCAGCGGGTCGCGGCAGGCGTTGTAGTCGTAGCTGCCGTCGTTCGAGTCCTCGAGGAAGCCCGGCGGCGCCGGATTCGGCGTGCCGAGGGGATCCTTGACGAAGTCGGGCAGGAGACCGGTCGCCGGGCTGTGCGCCGACTGCAGCGCGGCGACGATCTGGTAGGTGCGGTCGAGCACGCTCGTCCAGACCGGGTCGCTCGTCGCGACGAGGAAGCTCCGGTAGTGGTCGGGCATGAAGTCCGAGGAGCGCGTCGCGTCGTGGTACCACGGGTTCGACGGGTGGGCCCAGTCGCCGAGCTTGACGTACTGCCCGGACGGATCGAGGTCGCCGCTCTTGATGCCGGCGATCACGTTCCGCGCCTCCGCGAGGTAGTCGATCGCGCCGCAGCTCCCCCACTGCTTGTCGGCGAGGAGCAGCGCGTAGGCGATGTCGAGGTCGCCGTCGGAGGCGGTGTTGACCCCGCCCACGCTCTGGCACGCGGTGTTCTGGTTCCACGCCATCAGGCTCGGCGTGATCGCCGACGGGTGGTCGCGGAAGTAGGCGAACATGCCGTCGAAGATCGTCTGCGCCTCCGGGTCGTGCCCGGCCATGAGCGCCATGATCATCATCCCGTAGCCGTGCGCCTCGGAGACCGTCAGGTTGCCGGGGCCGGCGTTGGCGCGCACGACGTATCGCCCGGCGCCGCAGGTCTGGACGACGTACTCGGCCTTCCAGGCGTCGTAGAAGCTGCGCACCGCCTGATCGAGCTGCGCCTGGCTCACGTGGCTCGGGCGGATCGAGCCCACCGCGTAGGTGAACGGCCGCGAGCCGAATGGGTGATTGACGGCGGCGAGCGCCTCGTGCGGCCGCGCGAGCGTCGCGAGCAGGGGGAGGATGAGCCAGACCGGGAGGCGTCGCATGGCGGCGAGCCAAGCACGGCGCGCCGGCGGCGGGCAAGCGCGCGTGCCGGGGAGGCGCGCCTCGTGTAAGGTGCCGCGCTGCTTCCGGCGGCGCGCCGCCACGGCGCGCCCCGCATGGCAGTGCGCACGATGACATCCGCTCTGCGACCCTTCGACGGCATCCTGGTGGTGGACCTGACGCGCGTCCTCGCGGGTCCGTTCTGCACGATGCTGCTCGCCGACCTCGGCGCCCGCGTCATCAAGGTCGAGCGGCGCGGCACGGGCGACCCGGCGCGCGGCTTCGGGCCCTTTTTCGACGGCCGCTCGCTCTACTTCGAGTTCGTGAACCGCGGCAAGGAGAGCATCGCGCTCGACCTGAAGGACGACGCGGACCGGGCGCTGCTCGTCCGCCTCGTCCGCCGCGCCGACGTGCTGGTCGAGAACTTCCGCCCCGGCGCGATGGCGCGCCTCGGCCTCGGCTACGAGACGCTCGCCGCGGAGAACCCGCGCCTCATCTACCTCTCGGCCTCGGGCTTCGGTCAGACCGGCCCGTGGAGCGGGCTGCCCGCCTACGACACGGTGATCCAGGCGATGTCGGGCCTGATGAGCGTGACCGGCTTCGCCGACGGGCCGCCGACCCGGGTCGGCGCGTCGATCGCCGACATGACGACCGGCGTCTACGGCGTCGCGGCGATCGCGACCGCGCTCTACGCGCGCGAGCGCAGCGGTCGAGGCGCGCATCTCGACCTCGCGATGCTCGACGCGATGCTGAGCTTCCTCGAGCACGGCTTCATGCACCTCGCGGCCTACGGCCGCTCGCCCGGACGGATCGGCAACCGCCACCCGTCGATCACCCCGTTCGACACCTTCGCCGCCCGGGACGGCGAGCTCGTGATCTGCGCGGGCGACGACCGGCTGTTCGCGAAGCTCTGCACGGTGCTCGAGCGCGAGGCGCTCGCGCGCGACCCGCGCTTTGCGGACAACGCGCGGCGCACCGAGAACGAGCCCGCGCTCAAGGCGGAGATCGAGCGGGCGCTCGCCGGGCGCAGCATCGCCGAGTGGCTCGAGCGTCTCACCGCGGCGGGCATCCCGTGCGCGCCGATCAACGACGTCGCGACCGTCGCCTCGAGCCCGCAGGTCGCGGCGCGCAACATGCTGGTCCGCGCCGGCGCGCTGCGCATGCCGGGAAACCCGATCAAGATCGGCGGCTACGCGGACCCCGACGAGCGGCCGCCGGCGCCGGCGCTCGACCAGCACGGCGAGGCGATCCGCCGCGAGCTCGGGTGAGGTGACGGGCGGCGGCGCGGCCGCAGCCGGCCCGCCGTCGCCCGTCCGTCCGCTCTCGTCCGTCGTCGCCGCGGGCTGCGGCGCGACGCTCAGCGCGCGATGAGCCCCCCGTTGGGCTTCAGGTTGCCGGGAACCGCGCCGGTGTAGGTCTGCCCGTCGGCGGTCATTGACACGTTCACCGTGCCGGCGCTCGGCGCCCCGATCGTCTCGCGGCGCGAGACGAAGCGCAGCTTCCAGCGATCGCCCTTTGTCCGGACGAGGCTCAGCGTCGCTCCGTCTTCGTAGCGAGCGCGGTACGTGGTGTGGCGGGCGTTCGCCTTGAGGCACGGCTTGCCCGCGCAGAGCCTCGGCAGGGTCCTCGACCAGGCAAACGAGCCGCCGCGCGCCTCGAGCGACACCGGGCCCGACGCAGGATCGAAGAACGGGTCGGCGGGCAGCGTCGCGTCGATCCGCACCTGCCCCCGGCTCGGGTCCTTCTTGCCCGGCTGGAGGACGACGTGGAGCGCGCTCAGCGTGGTGTCGCCGGGCACAGGCGCGGGCGTCGGAGTCGGGCTGGGTCCGGGCACGTTCGGTCCGCCGCAGTCCTGGGTCGGAACGGCGGTGGTGAACTGGGCGCAGTTCAGCGACGACCAGCCGGTCCCGACCACGATCGCCTGGTTCACCGGCCAGCGGTGCCGCGTCCCGTCCGCGTCGATCGCCTCGAACACGACGGGCGTACAGCCCTCGGTCTGGAAGAGTCGGGTCGTTCCGTAGCTGCCGTGCGCGGGGGTGCCGTGCGTCCGGGGCAGGCTCACGCACGCCGAGCCCACCAGCGCGCGGACCGCGATCGGCGCCCGTCCGTCGGCGGCGAAGTAGTTGACGATGAGCTCGCGCGGATCGCTGGCGAACGCCCGGCGCGGGAACACGCCGCCCGCCAGAAGCCGCGGGATGGCGGCCGGCGGGATGGGCCCGCGGCTCCCGAAGTCCTCGGTCGCGTAGTCCAAGTACGAGCCGTTGCCCAGGTCCTGGTACGACACCCCGGCGCCGAACTCGTTGAACTGCGGCCCGAGGATGTTCGCGCGATGCCCGGGGCTACCCATCCAGCCGTAGTGGATCAGCGGGGGATTGTGCCCCCCGCCGCCGATGTTCTCACCGAGCGCGATCCAGCCGGGGTAGTAGCGCCCGATGCGCTGCCACCACGGCTCACCGTTGCACGAGTCGTGCTGGTGACAGCCGTTGGTCGTGACGTCGTCGCTGTGCGCGCGCGCCGCCCGCCCCAGGCCGTCGTTCCAGACCAGCGGAGCGATGCCGCGCTCGGCACGCTCCGCGTTGGCGAGCGCGAGAAGCGCGTACTCCTCAGGGCTCGGCGCGTACGCGGCCCGTGCGACGGCCGGCACCGTGAGCCAGAGCACCGCTCCCATCACCGCCGCCAATGCCCTCGGACGCCCAGTTCCTGCAAACCGGCGTTCCCACATCCCCATGATTCTTCCCCCCGCCCAGCCCGACCCCCGGGCCCGAAAGCGCCGTCGGTCGGGGCAGCAAGTCAAGTGCCGGTGTCCGGCGGCCGACGGCCCTCCCCCGCGACCACCCTTCCGCACCCGCGCACGTCAAGCGCGCGGCTCGGGCCGGCGATTCCTTCACGTACCGTCATCGTTTTGCCGCAACGGCGCCGAGCGGGCCTGGCGCACGCAGCTCGAGCGCGAGGGGCCAGGCGACGCGCGGTACGCATCGCGCAATGCAAGCTCGTATGCGTCGGAAGAGGTCGAGGAGGAGGCGAACGGAGAAAGCAGCTCCGGATTCGGAGCGACCTCATACAAAGCGCGGCGGCGCTTCACAACCCGGAGGACGAGAAAATCGACGGCCGGGAAGGGACGGGGCGGCGGCTCGACGGAGCGCCGCCACGGCACCCGGGGGCGGTCACCAGCGGCGTACGCGGCTCAACGAAAACGGGGTGAGCGGGCACCTCCCGCTCACCCCGTTTCCCGCGAGACGCTGCCTTCAAACGTTCAGCAAGGCGAGCGGCGCGGAGTATCGAACGTGATCTTGGTAATTCCTGCTGCGCCCGAGAACGAGGTCCAGGGCTCCTCGCTTACGTAGGTCATGCTGCCCAGGGTGTACTCGACGCGAACCGTTGGATTGACGCTCGCCGCCGCGCTGAAGTCGCCGCGCGCCTGCACGATGACCTTGAACCAGTCATTTGTGCAGTCGATGCCGCCGATCCCGGTGCCGGTCCGCCGCGTGACCTCGATCTCGACGAGCCCGGCCGTGGTGTTGTTGCCCGGACCCGTGACCCGGTACGCGTTCGTGCCGGCCCTGGGCAGGAAGGGCTCGGCCTGCGAGAACAGCGTCACGCCGCCGGTGCTCACGGTGACGGCGAAGGGCTGGGTCGCCGGATCGTAGCCCGGCTGGTGGAAGACCGCGTTCACCTTCAGCAGGTCCTGCTTGGCCGGCGACTGCGGGAAGAACTCGATCTTGTTCTCGCAGCCGTGCTTGCAGCTGAACGGCGTCGAGGGCGAGGTGCCGCGGATGTAGCTGCAGCCCTCCGCGGCACAGTCGGTGCAATTGACCTGCGCGATGATGTCGTCACACGCCCGGACCGCGCACGACTCCGTCGTCGCGCGAATGAAGTGGGTGGGCAGGTCGGTCGGAGGCGCCACGTTGTTGCGCAAGCGCAGCGTGGCCAGCAAGACCGGCGTGTCGCCGCCCGGAATGACGAGGCCGGCGGGAAGGTTGATCAGCACCTCGCCGGCGGCACCGGCCGTGCAGCCGGTGGCCACCCCGCCGGTGAGGTCGCAGCCGAGAAAGATCAGGTCGTCGGGCCTGGCGACCGGACACTCGCAGCTATTGAGACAGGCGTAGTCGACGCTGATCGGCCCACTCAAGAGAGCGTCGGCGGCCGCTCCTGGAACGGGCGGAGGAGGAGGAGGAGGCGGCGGCCCCGGGTCGGGGGTCCTCGTGCTCGTGTTCTTGAAGAAGACCCCGATTCGCACCTCCTGGTTCGGCGCGATCCCCGTCTGGTCGTCCGGGACGAGCAGGATCGAGCCGCTCGACTGGATGGCGTACGCGACCGGCGTCGCCAGCGCGCCGGCCATCAAGGCCGTCGCGGTCATCAGGTACAGACTCCAACTTGACCTCGACATGACGTCGTCCTCCTTGACCTCTCGGTCGGTTGCTGCGGGGCCCTTCGTCTCCGGCAATCGGGTGAAGCTGCCGAAGCTCGATCCGCTGCCGGCGTCAAAGACGCGCGCCGCCGGCAAGGCGCAAGTGGGGCTCGAATCGGTCGGATCGAGACGACATACAAAGAAGCGTCTTGCTCGGCCTACGCCCACCCCCGAAGCGTGTCAAGACGGTTTCGGAGCAATCGACGTTCCGCGGCCCGAACGGCCGATTTTTTGGGCGTGTGCGTGCGATGAGCAACCGGCAGCCGTCGCGAGGGCTGGACGGCCGCGTCCTGCCGAAAGGACAGCAGGCTCGCGCGGGCGACCGGAACGGCAGCCGATCGCCTAGGGTATTCCCCGAGTCGCGAGGTCGCGCGGCGCTACTCGAGCCCCATCCGCCGCGCGCAGATCACCTTCATGATCTCGTTCGTCCCGGCGTAGATCGTCTGCACGGCCGCGTCCGCGTAGTCCTGCGAGATCGGGTACTCGGTCATGAAGCCGTAGCCGCCGTGGAGCTGCAGGCATTCGCTGGTGAGGCGCTTCTGCAGGTCGGTGGTCCACCACTTCGCCATGCTCACCTCGGTGACGATCTCGTCACCACGCACGTGGGCGGCGAGCAGCTTGTCGACGAACGCCTGGCCGATCTCCACCTGGGTCGCGAGCTCGACGAGCTTGAACTGCGTGTTCTGGAACGAGGCGATCGTCCGGCCGAAGGCGCGGCGCTCCTTCACGTAGCGGATCGTGTCCTCGAGCGAGCGGCGACACGACTGGATCGCGGTCACCGCGATGCACAGGCGCTCCTGCTGGAGCATCTCCATGAGCATGCGAAAGCCCTCGCCCTCGCGGCCGAGGAGCGCGTCCTTCGGGACGCGGCAGTCCTCGAACGCGAGCTCGCTCGTGTCCTGGCCCTTCAGACCGAGCTTGTCGAGCTTCCGGCCGCGGACGAAGCCGGGAGCGCTCGCCTCGACGAGGAACAGGCTCACGCCCCGGTGCGGCGGCCGCGCGTCGGGATCGGTCTTCGCGACCACCACGAAGAGATCGCCGATCTGGCCGTTCGAGATGAAGGTCTTGCTGCCGTTCAGCACCCAGGAGTCGCCGTCGTGCCGGGCGCGGGTCTTGACGTTCGCCAGGTCCGAGCCGGTGCCGGGCTCGGTCATCGCGATGCCCATCACCATCTCGCCCGAAACGACGCGCGGCAGGTAGCGGCGCTTCTGCTCCTCGGTGCCATAGTGGACGAGGTAGGGCATGCAGATGTCGGAGTGCAGGTACATCATGAGCGCGTGCGCCCGCAGCCACGCGATCTCCTCCATGACCACGACGTCGTAGAGGAAGTCGCCGCCCGCGCCGCCGTACTCCTCCGGCGCGTGCGCGCCGAGGAAGCCGGCCTCGCCCATGCGCCGCCAGGTGTCGCGGTCGCTCATCCCCTGCGCGTTCCAGGCCTCGATCCGGGGCACGATCTCGCGCTCGGCGAAGCGGCGGAACTGCTCGCGGAAGGCCTCGTGCTCGGGGGTGAAGATCTCGCGTCGCATGGCTGGCTCACGTCCTCCGAAGGGTGCTCGAACGATGGACACTGCTTAGCGGTCGAGCACCGGACGTGCACCGCCGCGCACCTGCGAGGCCCCGGTCCCCGACCAGGGCTTGCACGGTCGCTGTTGGAATCGTAGCGCGAGATTTTTTTAACGACACGTCTTGCGCCTTCCTGCGTCCTGACGGACGCTGGCCGCAAGACAACCCCCGGCCCCTCCAGGAACCGTCATGACTGCACGCCAGGCCACCATCCGCTGGCCCCGTCCGAGATCGATCACGCGCCGGCAGCAGACGCTCCTTGCGATCCTGCTCGCCCTGCTCGGCCTTCTCGCGACGGCCTTCTTCGTGCTCCACTTCGACGACTTCCGCTTCGCGTTCGCCGAGTGGGACGAGGTGACGGAGGTCCAGGCCGTCGACGGCCTCGGCGAGCACGGCGCGCCGCCGCCGGACCGAGCGCGCCGCCCCACGGCTCGCCCTTCCCGCCCGGCCCTTCTGCCGTACGGTCGCTTCGTGCTACGAAGCGGCCGCGGACGCCCCGGGGCAGCGGGTGCCGCCCGCACGCCCGAGGGCACGATCGAGAGGAGGATGCGATGGACGAGCGGCGCACGATACCCCCGTGGTGGAGCGGCCGGGTGCTCGTGGCGGGTCTCGTCGGCACGCTCCTCGTCCTCGGTCTGGCGGTCGTCGTGCTGTCGATCGGGCGCGGGGCGCCCGCGGGCGAGGCGTCGCGGCGCATCGACGCCCTCGCGACCAGCACCGACCGCTGCGTGACCTGCCATCGCAACACCACGCCCGGGATCGTCCAGCAGTACGGCTTCAGCACGATGGCCGCGGCCGGCGTGACCTGCAACGACTGCCACGCGGTCGCGAAGGACGCCCCGCTCGCGGTCGAGCACTACGGGACCTGGGTCGTCGCGCAGCCGACCACCGCGTCGTGCGCGAAGTGCCACCCGAGCGAGGTCGCGCAGTTCGTCCAAAGCCGGCACGGGCTGCCGGCGTACGTCGCGTTCGCCGGCAGCAGGGAGCTCTCGCCCCAGCTCCTCGCCCAGTACCAGTCGATCCCCGAAGGGACCTTCAAGCCCGACACCTCGCGCAACGTGATCGGCATGATGGAGGGCGAGGCGATCACCCACTTCGCCTGCGAGAGCTGCCACGACATCGGCAAGCCGGCGGCCGACGGCTCGATCGGGCAGTGCTCGAAGTGCCACATCCGGCACGAGTTCAGCCTGGTGCAGGCGCGCAAGCCGGAGACGTGCAACAACTGCCACATCGGGCCCGACCATCCGCAGTGGGAGATCTTCTTCGAGAGCAAGCACGGGATCGCCTACTCGACGCTGTCCGAGCACTGGCACTGGGACGCGAAGCCCGGCACCCTCACCGTCCGCGACTTCCCGGCACCGACCTGCGCCACCTGCCACATCAGCGGCTTCGGCAACCAGGGCACGACGCACGACGTCGGCGACCGGCTCACCTGGTACCTCTTCTCGCCGATCAGCGACCGGCGCCCCGCCTGGCAGGACAACCGGACGCGCATGCAGAGCGTCTGCCGCGAGTGCCACAACCCGCGCTTCATCGAGGACTTCTACACGCGCGCCGATGCGGCGACCGAGGCCGTCAATGCCATGATCCGCGAGAGCAACGCGATCCTCGACGAGGCGCGCGCGACCGGCAAGGTGAGCGACGCTCCCTTCGACGACCCGATCGAGTTCGTCCACTACGAGACGTGGCACCACTACGGCCGCACCGCGAAGTTCGGCGTGTGGATGCAGGGCGCGGACTACGCGCAGTGGCACGGCGCGTACGAGGTGGTGAAGGGTCTCGCCGAGATGCGGCACATGCTCCGCGAGATGAAGGGCGAGCACTGAGGAGCGCATCCGCGTGAGCACCGCGCTCCGGGCCGAGCCGGTCGACGTGCTGTCGCCGGAGGTGGCGCGCCGGCTTCGCCGGCTGCCCGTGACGCGCGACCAGTGCATGCTGCTCGTCGCCGCGATCTCGGAGATCATGACCGGCGTCGACACCTACTTCGCGCACCAGGCGGGCGGCGCCGTCGTGGGCAACGAGTGGATCCCGGTCTACTTCGGGCCGCTCGCGGGAGCGCTGCTGCTGCTCGCCGGCGTGATCGCCTTCCGCCGGCGCATGCTCGCCGCCTCGCTCGCGACCGCGGTCTTCGCCGTGAGCATCGCGGTCGGCCTGCTCGGCGCCTACTTCCATCTGATGCGCGCGGTGCTGCCCGACGCGCCGCCCGGGCTGCGCGTCCAGCTCGACTTCTTCTTCTGGGCGCCGCCGATCCTCGGTCCGCTCGCCTTCGCCTTCATCGGCGTCTTCGGCACGAGCGCCGCCTGGGTCGAGGACCCGCCGGACAGCGGGCGCCTCCTCCTTCCCGCGAAGGTCGTGCTGCGCCTGCCGTATCCGAAGACCAACGCCTACTTCTACGTGACCTCGGTCGGCATGCTGATCGCGCTCGTCTCCTCGACGCTCGACCACGCGGGCACGGGCTTCCACAACCCGTGGCTCTGGCTGCCCGTGGTGGTCGGCGTGTTCGCGGCAGTGGTGGCCTTCGCGCTCGGCGCGATGGAGAACCCGACGCGCGCCGACCTCCTGACCTACGTCGTCGCGATGCTGCTCGCGATGGCGGTGGGCGTGATCGGCAGCGCGCTGCACGTCTCGCACGACCTCGCGAGCGGCGGGCGCTTCGTCGCCGAGCGCTTCGTGCGCGGCGCGCCGTTCCTCGCTCCCCTGCTGTTCGCCAACATGGGGCTCGTCGGGCTCGTCGCGCTCCTGCCGCACGGGGCGGCGCGGCCGCTTTCCGCGCGGCGCGATCTCGCATAAGAGGAAGACTTCACGGAAGGAGGCAAGGAGCCACTGATGGACCCGAACGCGAAGAAGACGGCGCTGCGCATGATCCCCTACGGTCTCTACGTCCTCACCGGGCGAACGAGCGACGGCCGCATCGCCGCCGCGACCGTGAACTGGGTGACGCAGGCATCGTTCGCACCGCCGCTGGTCGCGGTCGGGGTGAAGGCCGACTCCTCGGCGCACGAGGTGATCAAGGAGGCGAAGGCCTTCGCGCTGAACATCCTCGGCAAGGGCCAGCAGAAGACGGCGTTCACGTTCTTCAAGCCGGCCGAGGCCCAGGGCACGACGATCTCGGGCGAGCCGTTCCGCCCGGGCACGACCGGGGCGCCGATCCTCACCTCGACGCCGGCCTTCGTCGAGTGCAAGCTCGTCGACACGGTCGAGCGCGGCGACCACTCGATCTTCGTCGGCGAGGTGGTCGACGCGGGCGTCGCAACCGAGCCCACCGAGCGCCCGGACGACGCGACGCTCTGGCTCAAGGACCTCGGCGAGAAGACCTTCTACGGCGGCTGAGCGTCACGGCGTCCCGGGAGACCCGCCCCCATGACGTCGCGCCGACCGAGGCTCGCCGCCCGCCTCCCGGGCGTGCTCCTGCTCGTTGCGCTGCTCCTCTCCGCGGGGCGCGCCGAGACGGACGGCGCGCGCGAGCTGCTCGACGAGGCGGCGCGGCGCAACGGCCTCGCCTCCTGGCGCGACCGCACGCTCGAGCTCACCATCGAGTCGCTCTCCGGCGAATCCCAAACGCGCGTCCGCGAGGCGCGGGTGAGCGAGCGCAACGACCCGGACGGTGGGCACCGCACGCTGATCGAGTTCGTCGGGCCGGCCGACGTCGAGGGGGTGCTCTACCTCCACCTCACGCCGCGCGGCGGCGACGAGCAGGAGTGGGTCTACGCGCCGCAGGCGCGCCGCCCGCGGCGGATCACGCCGGGGCAGAGCGACGAGACCGCGACCGGCGCCGAGCTCGGCTACCGGAAGATCGAGGCCCTGACCTGGCTCCTGGCGAGCCCGGCCGCTGACCTCGACGCGACCCTGGCCGGCGACGAGACGCTCGACGGCCGGCCGTGCCGCGTCGTGCGCCTCACCCCGCGCGAGGCCGGCGCGCAAGCCTACGACCTCTGGCTCGGCACGGAGGACCTCCTGCCCTGCGCGCTCGTGCCGCGCGGCGCCGAAGGTCGCACGGCGCGGCAGGTCCGCTTCTCGGGCTACAAGAAGATCGACGGGCACGCGACGCCGCTCCTCGTCGAGGTCGAAGGTCCTGACGGCGCGTGGCGGACGATCTTCCGCCTGCGCGACGTGCGCTACGACGTCGGCCTCGGGGACGGCGTCTTCAGCCTCGCGCGCCTGAACCGCGGCCGCTGAGCCTCGTAGTCCGCGGGCGAGACCGTCAGTCGCCGTAGAGCCGCGCCGCCGCCTGCACGCTCCGCCGCACGAAGGCGCGCATCTCGGCGGGCTCGAGCACCTCGACGTCACCGCCCCAGGACAGCACCCACCAGGCGAGCTCCTGCCAGCCGCGCACGGTGAGCCGCATGAGCGTCGCGCCGCCGCGCAGCGGCGTGAAGGTCTGCGAGGGATGAACGATGCGCTCGGGGATCAGCTCGGCGGCACGGCCGCGCAGGCGGAGCGTCACCTGCGTCTCGCTCCCCGACCAGATGCCGGGCACGTCCCGCGTCACGTCGCGCGGCGAGTACGAGGGCGGCAGGGTGAAGGTCTCGCCCGTGCGCTCGATCTCCTCGATGCGGTCGATGGCGAGGTAGACCGGCGTCCTGTGACGGCTCGACTGCCCGAGCACGTACAGCGCGTCGCGGTAGAGGATCACGGTGTACGGCTCGAACTCGTGCCGCGAGCGCCGGCCGCTCGCGTTCCGGTAGCGGATCGCGAGCTTCTGCTGCTTGAGCACCGCGCGAAGGATCGCATCCAGGTGGTCGTCCAACCGCGTGTAGTCCTTGGCCGCGAACGGGACGTAGTAGAACTTGCGCTCGATGTGCGCGAGCGTCCGCCGGGCGTCGCTCGGCAGGCTCTTCTTGAACTTCTCCCAGACGTCGCCGGCGCCGTGGTAGACGATCGTCCCCTCGAGCGTGCGGAGCGCGGCGAGCGCGAAGAAGATCGACGCCGCCTGGTACGCGTTCGAGTCGACGTTGCCGGAGCCGCGCACGCGGAGCCGCGGCCGTCCGCCGTCCGCGCGCACCAGCTCGAGGAGCGGCTGGCCGTCAGGCGCCGGCACGGCGTCGAGCATGACCTTCGCGTAGCGCTCCGCCGTCTTGCGCGAGACGTCGAGCTCGTCGGCGAGGCCGTCGAGGTCGCGGCCGCGCGGCGAGCTCAGGATCGCGGTGAGGGCGCGCAGCATGCGCCCGGCGGAGCCGTAGTTGGGGACGCGCGACGGCTCGCGCTTGCCCGCCGCGGAGGAGGATCTCGTCTTGCTCGCCATCGCTGCGCAGATCGCACGCCGCGCCCCGGCGGGGCAAGCGGCGGCGCCGGCCTCGTACCGCGGCGCGGCATGACGCGGGGCGGATCCGCTCGCAAGCCGGGCCGGGAACCTGATAACCAGATCTTGATCGCCCGTCCGGGCGGGACGCCGTCGTCCAGCGGCGCGAACAACCACAGGTGAGGTGAGCAACGTGCGAGCAGCAGTTTTCGTTGGGAGCGAGCAACTGGCAATCGAGGATCTGAAGCCGAACGACCCGGGGCCTCAGGACGTCGTCGTCGAGATCGAGGCGAGCGGCGTCTGCCACTCGGACCTGTCGCTCGCGCGCGGCTACGTGCCGCTGCCGCCGGGCATGGTGCTCGGCCACGAGGGGACCGGGCGCGTCGTCGAGGTCGGCAAGGACGTGACCAAGGTGAAGAAGGGCGACCGCGTCGTCGCGTCCTTCATCCCGGCCTGCGGCGCCTGCTGGTTCTGCCAGCACGACCAGTCCAACCACTGCGAGCTGGAGACGCAGCTCATGATGACGCCCCGTGGGACCCGGCCCGACGGCTCGCCCTACATGTGCATGACCGGGCTCGGCACGTTCGCCGAGGCGATCACGACCAGCGAGCACTCGGTGGTGCGCATCCAGACCGACGTCCCGGCGGAGCAGCTCGCGCTGATCGGCTGCGGCGTCACGACCGGCGTCGGCGCGGCGCTCAACACGGCGAAGGTGCAGCCCGGCTCGACCGTCGCGGTCCTCGGCTGCGGCGGCGTCGGCCAGGCGGTCGTGCAGGGGGCGCGGATCGCGGGTGCGGCGCGGATCATCGCGGTCGACCCGGTCGCGATGAAGCGCGAGCAGGCGCTCAAGTTCGGCGCGACCGACACCGTCGACCCCAGCCAGGGCGATCCGGTGGCGCAGGTCAAGAGCCTCACCAACGGGCGCGGCGTCGACTACGCGTTCGAGGTCGTCGGCCTCCCCGAGACGATCGTCACGACCTACAACATGGCGCGCTCCGGCGGCACGGTGTGCATCGTCGGCATGGCGCGCGCCGACGCGACGGTCACCTTCCCGGCCTTCCAGCTCTTCTTCGAGGAGAAGAAGATCCTGGGCAGCAAGTACGGCTCGGCGCAGGTCCGGCGCGACTTCCAGCGCTTCGTCGACCTGATCGAGACCGGGCGCCTCGACACCACGCACATGGTGTCGCGCACGATCAAGCTCGAGGAGGTGAACGACGCCTTCAAGGCGATGGAGGCGGGCGAGGTGATCCGCAGCGTGATCACCCACTGACGATCGCGGGCGCGCCGGCGGCTACGTCGGCGCGCCCCCGCGTCCGGGGTCGCGCAGCACGACGAGCGCGTCGACCGCGGTGACGCCCCTCCCCCGCTCGTGCACGACGAGCGGGTTCACGTCGATCTCGGCGATCTCGCCCGCGTGCTCGGCGTAGAGCTCGGCGATGCGCAGAAGCGCGCCGGCGAGCGCCTCGACGTCGCACGGCGGCCGCCCGCGCACGCCGTCGAGGATCCGTCGGCCGCGGAGCTCGCGCAGGATCCGCTCGGCGTCGCGCCGCGTGAGCGGCAGCGGGCAGAGCGCGACGTCGTCGAGCACCTCGACCAGGACGCCGCCGAGCCCGAGCAGCGCGACCGGCCCGAGCTCGGGGTCGACCGTCACCCCGACGATCGCCTCGACGCCGCCGCGCACCATCTCCTGCACGAGCACGCCGTCGAGCCGCGCGTCGGGCGCGGCGCGCCGCGCCGCGGCGGTGAGCTCGGCGAACGCCGTTTCGACTTCCTCGTCCCTCGCGACGTCGAGGCGGACCAATCCCGCGTCGCTCTTGTGCGGGATGTCGGGCGAGGCGATCTTGACCGCGACCGGCAGCCCGATCCGCCGTGCGGCGGCGCGGGCCTCGCCGGCCGTCGCCGCGACCTCCTCGCGCGGGATCGCGACGCCATACGCCGCGAGCAGGCGCTTCGCGTCCGCCTCGGCGAGCGCGCCCGAGCCCCCGGTGCGGCGCGGCAGCGGGGCGCGAGGCTCGAGCTGCTGCGACGTGGACCGCGCACCCGTCGCTCCACCGCCCGCGAGCGGCGAGACGTAGTCCGCGACGAAGTCGCGGTAGGCGAACGCGTGCGCGAGCGCCCTCGCGAGCCCGCGAAAGTTCCGGAAGAGCGGCACGCGCCCCTCGACCAGGACGCGGAAGGCCGGCTCGTCGGTGAGCGGCGACGCCCAGGCGACGACGCACGGCTTTCGCCCCGAGGCGTGCAGCACCACCACGTCGCGCGCGAGCGCCTCGGTGAGGTCCGGCATCCCGCCGGCGAGCGGCACCGCCACCACGTCGGTCTCCGGGTCGTCGGCGATCGCCTCCAGGATCGCGCCGCCCTTGCCCGTGCGCAGCACCGCGGCGCCGTTGTCGACGGGATTCCGCACCGTCAAGTATCCGGGCAGGAGCTCGTGCAGGCGGCGCTGCGTCGCCTCGGCGAGCTCCGGCAGGGCGACGCCGTGCGCGCCGAGCAGATCGGCGAGCAGCGCGCTCGCGCCGCCCGACATCCCGTAGACGCAGACGCGCGCGCCGCGCGGCTGCCCGAGGCGCGCAAACAGCGCCGAGGTTTCGAGCAGCTCGTCGAGGTCGTCGACCCGCACGATGCCATGCTGCCGGCAGAGCGCGTCGACCACGCGGTCGCTGCCCGCGAGGTGCCCGGTGTGCGCCTGCGCCATCCGCGCGCCCGCCGCCGAGCGTCCGACCTTGACCATCACGATCGGCTTGCGGGCGCGGGCGCAGGCGTCGGCCGCGCGCTTGAGGCGCGCGACGTCCTTGAAGCCCTCGACGTACGCCGCGATCACCGCGGTGTCGCCGTGGCCGGCGAAGTGCTCGAGGAAGTCGGAGATCTCGAGGTCGGCCTCGTTGCCGGTCGGGACCCAGTACGAGAACGCGACGCCGAGCGCCTGCGCCTCGACCAGCGGCCGCCCCTGGTTTCCGCTCTGGGTGAGGAGCGCGATCTTCGGCCCGGGCAGGTCGGCGAGCACCTCGAAGGCGTTCAGGTTGGTGTTCGGCCCGAAGAGCCGGACGCCGCCCTCGCGCGCGACGCGCACGAGCTCGGCCTCGCGCGCCGCTCCCTCGGGGCCGGTCTCGGCGAAGCCCGCCGTGAACACGACGACGAAGCGGCAGCGCTTCTCGACGCACTGGCGGAGCGCCCCGACGGCGTCGGAGACGAGGATCACGGCGAGGTCGAGCTCCTCGGGGATCGCGCCGACCGTCGGGTAGCAGCGGAGACCGTAGAGCTCGGCCGCCTTCGGGTTCACCGGAAAGACCCGGCCGCCCGGCCCCTCCACCTTCGCCCGCACCTTGTGGAACAGCGACACCCCGGGTGCGTCGGGACGCTCGGAGACGCCGATGACCGCGACGGTGCGCGGATGGAACCGAGCGCACGGGCGGCGGGACGCGCGACGAGCCGCACGGGCGGCTCGACGCGGGCTCCTTCGCGCGGCGGCTCGACGCGGTCGCGAGCCACGTCGAGGCGAGCGTCGATCTGTGGCTCGCGACCGTGCTCGCGCTCCGCGAGCGCTGGGTGAACGCCTTTCCGGAGGAAGCGTTCGGCGGCACGGCGATGGGCGCGCAGAAGCACCAGGCGGCGGGCACCTGCTACTACCGGATCGCGCCGGACGAGACGCTGCTCCTCGAGGTCGAGGTGCCGCGTGCCAGCTACTGGAACGTCGGCCTGTGCAACTTCTGGCTCGAGTCGCTCGACTACGCGAGCCACCAGTCGAGCCTCAACGGCCACCAGGCGGAGGTCGACCCGGACGGCGTCTTCCGCGCGGTCGTCTGCCACGGCGACCCGGGAGTCCCGAACTGGCTCGACCCGGTCGGGCACGGCGAGGGATCGCTGATCTACCGCTGGAACCTCGCGGAGGAGACCCCCGTGCCGAGCCTCCGCATCGTGCCGCGCGCCCGGCTGCGCGACGAGCTGCACCCGGCGACCCGCGCGGTGACCCCCGAGGAGCGGGCGCGCGTGATCGCCGGCCGGCGCGAGGGCGTACGGCGGCGCTTTGCGCGCCCGGCGTGGTGAGCATGGCGGCCGCCGAGCGCACGGCACAGCCCGGCGAGGCCACGCCGCTCCGGATCGGCATCCTGCGCGACCACCCGGGCGCGGGCGGCGACGCGTTTGCGCGGATCGTGCGGCTCGGCTGCAGCGAGGTGCTCGCGGCGCGCGGCGTGGCGGCGTCGGTCGAGCTCGTCGAGGAGCAGGCGGACGGCCTGCCGCGCGGCAGCGCCGCGGCGGTCGAGGCGGCGTTCGAGAGGCTCGCCGCGCGCGGCGTGCTCGCGATCATCGGTCCCGCGATCAGCGACAACGGGATGATCGCGCGCGACCTCGCGGACACGGCGCGGCTTCCGTGCATCAACTGGACGGGCGGCGAGGAGACCCGCAGCGAGTGGATGTTCCACTACCAGGTGGGATCGCTCGAGGAGGAGCCCGCGTTCCTCGCGCTGCACCTCGCGGAGACGGAGGTGCAGCGCGTCTCGCTGGTCGACGACCGCTCGCTCGTCGGGCGGCGCTACGCCGATTGCTTCGTCGCCGCCGCGGCGCGGCACGGCATCGCGATCCGCCGCCACGTGCACGCCGCGCAGGGCGCGGACTTCGGCGCGGTCGCGCAGGAGCTCCGCGCCGCGGGCGGCGACGTCGTGTACCTCGGCCTCTGGTGGGCGGCGCGCGAGCTCGCGCTCGCGATCGCCGCCGCCGGCTGGCGGCCGCGCGTCTTCGCCAACTCGGCGCTGATGTACGGGCACGCGAGCTTCGAGTGGCGCCGCGACTGGGAGGGCTGGGTGTACGTCGACGGCTACTCGGACGCGAACCCGGTGCTGCGCGGCGTGCTCGCGCGCCTCGGCGCGCAGGCTCCCGCGGTCGCGCCGGTCACCGTCGCCGCGGCGTACGACATGGGCCGGCTCGTCGCGGAGGGCTTCGCCGCGGCGCCCGAGCGGACCCGCGCCTCGCTCAAGCTCGGGCTCGAGCGCGTGAAGCTCGTCCCCGCGGCGCTCGGCGCCGCCGGCACGACGATGGGCTTCGGGCGCTGGGACCGCGCGGCGCTCAAGGGCCGATACCTCGTGCTGCGCGCGTGGCGCGGCGCGGAGTCGCGGGAGCTCGTCTGACGCGCGTCGCGGCTCACCGGTCGAACGAGAGCAGCTCGGGCGCGACGATCAGCACGAGCCCGAGCGTCGCGATCACCGTGCCGCTCAGGATCTGCAGCGCACGTCCGGCGCGCTCCTGCAGCTTGCGCCGGCTCAGCGTCAGCACGGCGAGCGTCACCATCGCCGCATCGTCGAGCATGTACGCCGCGATGTAGAGCAGAGGGGAGGCGCAGTAGCGGGCGGTCGAGAGGTCGTGCGCGACCAGCACCTGGGTGTAGATCGCCGGCAACCCGGCGGTGCAGGTCAGCTCGATCAGGTTGACCACGACGGCGAGCGCCACGGTCGCCCCGAGCGCGGCACGCAGGTCCTCGGCGTAGACGATGCGCCGCACGCGCGCGTAGATTCCGGACTTCGCCGACTCGGGGATCGACAGCGAGACGCCGCGCCCCGGCGCGATCCCGTCCTTCAGGTGGATCGCGCCCACCACCAGGGCGAGCGCGCCGAGCGCGATCTGCAGCCAGCGCGACGCGCCGATCAGCACGAACAGGCTCAGCCACGCCGCCATGAACGTCAAGTATGCAAGCCCGCTGACCACCACGAAGACGCCTCCGACGAGCGCCATCTTCCGCCGGCTGCGCAGGTTCACGAGGAGCGAGAGAGGAACAGCAAGACCCACATCGCGCACGGGTTGAAGCCGTCGACGAGGCCCAGGAGCAGCGTGAACAGCGGTAGGCCCAGCTCGCGGACGTCGAGCGTGCCGAGCAGCGGCACGCGCACGCGCCGCGGGGCCTCCGCGGCTGCGCCACCGAGAACCGCCTCGAGCCGCGCACCCGTCGTCGCGGCGTCGTCGAAGCCGACGTAGAGCCGTCCCGCGATCAGGAAGGCGGGGAGCGCGGGCCGGACTTCGGACTCCGCTGCGAGACGCCGGAGCCGGTGCCGCGCCTCGAGGTCGGCCTCGACGTCGTGCTCGACGACCCGCAGCTCGGGACGCCGCGTGCGAAGGTCGTCGAGCCAGGCGCGCGCCCGCGCGCAGTGGACGCAGCCGGGGCGGGTGAAGAGCTCGACCGTCGGCAACTCGCCCGGCGCGCCGGACGGCGCAGCCTGCGCCGCGCCGGGCAGCCCGGCGACTTGGCCGGCTGCGAGGGCGAGCGTCAGGACGAGCCCGACGACGGACGCCCGCACGAGCGCCCTTCCCGGCCCGTCGCGCTGGGCCACGCCGCGCGACGGCGCGCTCAGCGCCCCGGCGTGGCCGTGGCGCTCGGGGGCGTCCGTCGCCTGCGGCGCGGCTCTCGCCGGTCGACGGAGCCCCCGAGCAGCACGCGAATCAGCGGCCGGCGGCGATCATCGCCGCGACCGTGAAGTAGTCGGGCGTCGTGCCGGACTTCTCACCCTGGTTGAAGTACCAGCCCTGCTCGCCCGGGAAGCGCGGGCTCGGCAGGCTCGCCTTGGTCGCGTGCGCCGCCTGGATGTCGACCATGACGATCGCGGGCAGGAAGCCCATCTCGTCCTCGTAGGTGATCGGCGCGCCGGGGTACGCCTGCTTGCGGAAGCTGAAGTCGTTGAGCCACACCTTCCACAGGTTGCCGGCGCGGTCGAAGATGTCCGAGTAGAGGACCGCGTAGGTCTCCTTGTCGATCCAGATCAGGCGCTTCGAGTACGCGTACTGCGCGAGCTTCGGCGTACCCTCGATCACCCAGACCTGGCGCTTCTCCCAGACGTCGTCGAAGGCGAAGTTGGCGCTGCCCTCCGCCCACTTCACCGGGAAGTGCTGCGCGTGGAAGACGCCGAGCATCTCCTTCTCGCCGAGGAGCTTCCAGTTGAACCACGCGGGGTTGCCGGCGTAGCCGTAGTAGCTGTCGACGTCGGTGTCCTGGCCGAACAGCGCGTCCGAGCGCTGCGCCGACGAGAGCCGGCGGACGCGACGCAAGCTCGGCAGGTAGAGCCAGGTGTCGTCCTGTCGGTCGGGGTCGAGGTAGCGGTAGGAGATCGTGCCGACGCCCTTCAGGTCGAAGGGCTCGAGAATCGGGTAGAGGGCCTGCTTCCCGCGCACGCCGTCGGGGTTCGGCTCGAAGTTCGGCTTCGGGTCGACGAACAGACGCCCGATGTAGCTCATCGCCCGGAGGTGATCGAGGAGGAAGTGACGCTCGATCGACAGCTCGCTGCCGCCCGTGCCGATCGTCCCGGTGTCGGCGTCGAAGTTGCGCAGGTCGACGTCGTCGGTGATCAGCGGCTTCAAGTCGTAGTTCCACATGATCTTGGTCGCCGCCTGAGGATCGTTCGGGTCGATGTTCGGGAACGGCAGCCCGGCGGTGTAGTTCTCGACGCGCCTTCCGTCGGCCGAGAGCCGCGCCTGCCCGGCGTACTTCTCCGTCGCCTCCAGGTAGCGACGCGGCATGGTGATCTTCTTCGTCTCGACGATCGTGATCGGCATGCCGCGCTCGACGCACCACTGCACGCCGGGCGAGATCAAATCCTTGATCTCGTGCACGTTGCTCGCGTCGTATCGGTCGCCCGGATTCGCCACGGCGTGAGCGGCCGCTGCGGACGCCAGCACCAGGACCGCGGCGAAGAGCCATCGCGAAAGAATGTGCGTCATCGTCTCCCTCCAGAGAGGATCCCCTCCTCCGAGCTACTGCGTCCGACGCCGGCTGTGCAAGAGGTGCACGGTCAGCCGGTCGTCCGGGCGCGTGAAAGGTTCGAGCCGCGAGCCGGGCGGGTCAGGTCGCGCGCGCTCACGAAGCTGCTCCGCTCGCCCTCGCGAGATCGCCGCGATCGACGAGCCAGCGCAGCGTCGCGCGCAGGCCGTCGCGCAGCGAGCGCGGCTGCCAGCCCAGGACCGAGCGCGCGCGATCGGCGACCGGCGTCGCGCCCGAGAGAAGGAACGCGAGCTGGCCGGCCGGCAGGAGCGGCGGGCGGCCGGTGAGCAACGCCCCCGCCTCCGTCACCCACGAGATGGCACGCGCCGCCCACACCGGCAGCACCGCCGGTAGGCGGATCGTCGTGCCGAGGACCTCGCGCGCCGCATCGGCGATCTCGCGCGCCAGGTCGGGAAGCGTCCAGACCGACTCGCTCAGGATGAAGCGGCTGCCCGGCTCGCTGCGCTCGGCGAGCAGGTGGCCGCGCGCGACGTCGTCCGCGAAGACGAGCGGCATGACGCCGGGCAGGAGCAGCGGCACCTCGTTGCGGACGAGGCGCACGATCAAATCGTTTACACCGGGCGACGTGGTCGGCGACGTGCCGTAGACCGCCGAGGGATGCAGGAACACGGCCGGCAGGCCGCGCTCGACCTCGCGCTGGACCAGGCGGTCGGCCTCCTGCTTCGAGCGCTCGTAGTGCGTGTGCTTCGGGGCCGGGTCGATCACCGACTCGTCGAACGGCACGCCGGGACGCCAGGCGAAGACGTCGATCGTGCTCGTATAGACGAAGCGGGCGATCCCTCGCTGGCGCGCGGCGGCGAGCATGTTCGCCGTGCCCTCGACGTTCACCCGGGTGAAGGTCGTCGGATCGGGCAGCCACTGCTCGGGCAGGCCGGCCGCGTGGAACACGGTGTCGACCCCGTCGAGCGCGGCCGCGATGCTCGCCGGGTCGGTCACGTCGCCCCGGACGAGCGCGCAGGCGGGCGGCAGGAGCGCCCGCGCGCGGTCGGGGTCGCGCACCATGGCGCGGACGTCGCGTCCGTTCGCGACCAGCTCGCGCGCGATCGCGTTGCCCACGTTGCCGGTGGCGCCGGTGACCAGGGCGAGGCCCATCGCCCGCGCGCCTTATCAGCTAAGCGGTACGAGCCCAAGCGGAGGACGGGGCCGCTCATTCGAGCGCTTCGCTGGCGAGCCTCTGGAGGTAGGCGACGAACGCGTCGCACTCCTCCTCGGCGATCGGCCCCGCGTGCTCGCCGAGCTTGCAGGCCTCGCGGAACGCCCGGCGGAGCCCGGTCGCGAGCTCGCCGCCGCGCTCGCACAGGTCGGCGAACCGCCCGAGCCAGACGATCTCCGTCCAGCCCTCGAAGGCCATGCACAGGGCGCGCAGGTCGATCCGTCCCGGGTCGCGCGTTGCGGCGCACACCTGCTCGACGGCGCGGCGGATGCGCTCCGCCTCGTCCTCGTCGAAGCACAGCAGGTCGACCTCGATGCACGCGAGCCCGGCGAGGAGGTCGGCGGGTGTGGCGAACCAGAGGAACGGTCCGAGCGCCGCGGCGGACGAGTCGCCGGCGAGGCAGCCCCAGGGAAAGTGGCGCGGGTCACGCGACACGGCTGCGCGGTACGCCGCGACGGCGCGCAGGTAGGCGGCATCTTCGGACGGTTCCCGACTCATCGCGCCTGCGCCGCCGTAGGTAGACGCGCTCCGTGCACGGCGACGCGCGGACGTCCTCCACGGAGCGCCCCCTCGCATCTTGACACAAGAGCGCATATTGCGCAGCGAGGGGCGCCCCCTTACGGCTCGGCCCGCTCGCAGCTAGAGTACGGCTCGACCTCCGGAGGAGCGAAACGAGATGTCCGAGTCGTCATCGCAGGCCGCAGCACGCTACGGAACCCATGGCCGAATTCTGGTCGTCGACCTGACCACCCGGACCTCGCGGGTCGAGGAGGTGGACGAGTCGGTCTACCGGAGCTTCCTCGGCGGGTACGGCCTCGGCGCCTACCTCATGTGGAAGCACTTCCCGCCCGGGACCGACCCGCTCGCGCCGGAGGCCTGCTTCGCGATCGTCTCGGGCCTCCTGACCGGGGTGCGGACCCCGTTCTCCGGACGGATCCAGATCGTCGGCAAGTCGCCGCTCACCGGCACCTGGGCGGACTCGAACTCGGGCGGCAGCGTCGCGATCCAGCTCCGCCGGGCGGGCTACGACGGGCTGCTGGTCACCGGCCGGGCGAACGAGCCGACCGTGCTCGTGGTGCGCGACGGCGAGGTCCGTCTCGACCCCGCGGGCGACCTCTGGGGCCAGGAGATCCCGCCCGTCTTCGACGCCCTGCGCGCGCGCTACGGCAGCAAGTCCGAGGTCGGGGTGAGCGCGATCGGCCCCGCCGGCGAGCAGCTCGCGCGGATCGCGAGCGTGATGAACGACCGCTACCACGCCTTCGGCCGCCAGGGCTTCGGCGCGATCTACGGCAGCAAGAATTTGAAGGCGATCGTCGTCGCCGGCTCGGGCGAGGTGCCGATCGCCGATCCGCAGCGCTTCCGCGAGCTCTGCCAGGCGGTGACGGCCGAGTACAAGCGCGCGCTCTCGTGGCGGATGCGCTTCATGGTCTACATGACCAAGCCCAAGCGCTGGATGGGCTGGATGTACCGGCTCATGACCCGGCGCGGGCTCAAGGTCGAGGCGCCGCAGCAGGCGATGCGCCAGCTCTGGAGCGACCGCGGCACGACGGGCGCCGTCGCGATCAGCGTCGAGAACGGCGACGCGCCGGTGAAGAACTGGAAGGGCGTCGGCTCGGTCGACTTCCCGCTCGCCAGCAAGGGCTGGAAGCTCGATGGCAAGGAAGTCGACAGGTACATCACGAAGAAGCTGTCGTGCGGCGACTGCCCGATGCCCTGCAAGGGCATCGTCGCGGTGAAGAAGCGCGGGCTGTCCGACGTGCGTCGTCCGGACTACGAGACCATCGTCGGCTTCGGCGCGAACCTGCTCAACGACGACCTCGAGATCGTCACCGCCTGCCACGACGCCTGCAACCGCTACGGCATGGACGCGGTCAGCGCGAGCGCCACCCTCGCCTGGGTCTGCGACCTGATGGACGAGGGGATCATCACCAAGGAGGACCTCGACGGCATCGACATGCGCTGGGGCAACGGCGAGGCCGCGCTCGCCCTGACGATCAAGATGGGCAAGGGCGAAGGGTGCGGCGCGTGGCTCCGGCACGGCAGCGCGCGCGCCGCCGCGCACCTGGGCCGCGGCAGCGAGCGCTTCGCGGTGCACGTCCACGGGCAGGAGCCCGCCTACCACGACTCGCGCTTCACCTCGCTGATGGGCGTCACCTACATCGCCGACCCGACGCCGGGCCGGCACACCGCCGGCAGCGCGTCGTGGAACGAGACCTTCAACTCGCGCTTCCCGATCCCGAACGCGGTCGACGAGAAGGAGGTGAGCGTCGCCTGGCACGGCACCGAGGGCAAGGGCGTCGCCCAGGCGCACTTCTCGAACGCGCACCAGGTGCTGAACGGCCTCGGGCTGTGCATGTTCACCAACCTGACGGGCGGGCTGCCGTGGGTCGACCTGGTCAACGCGCTCACCGGCTGGGGGATGAACGAGCGCGAGCTGCTGCTCGCGGGCGAGCGCATCCAGAACCTGCGCGCCGCGTTCAACCGCCGCGAGGGCATCAAGCCCGCGGACTTCCGGCCGCACCCGCGCATGCTCGGCGAGGGCGACGGCAATTTGCAGAAGGGGCCGCTCAAGGGCATCAAGGTGCCGCTCCAGCAGCTCAAGGAGGACTACTACCGCGCCATGGGCTGGGATCCGATCACCGGCCACCTGTCGCGCGAGCGCGCCGAGAAGCTCGGCATGAGCGAGCTCCTTGCGGGGTACGTCGCCGAGTGAGCGCGGGATGACGATCCTCGGCCGCCTGCGCGCACGCCTCGCCGGCCGCAAGGCGCGCGGCGGCACCATTCGCGTCCGCGTCCTGCTCAAGGGCCGCACCGCGAGCGGCTGGTACGACGTCGACGAGCAGCTCGCGCTGCCCGAGGGCGCGACGCTCGCGACGTTGCTCGACGCCGCCGAGCGCCGCGGCATCCGCCTGCGCGAGGCGCTCGCGACGAGCCCGCACCTCGCGCACACGCTGATGCTCAACGGCGAGCGCTGCCCGGTCGAAGAGAACCGCGAGCGCGTGCTCGCCGACGGCGACGAGGTCTACCTCCTGGCGCCGCTCGCCGGCGGCTGAGCCGCGCCGGCGCCGGACGGGATCTCCGCCGCCCGGGCGCGCACCTCGCTCGGCGTCCTCCCCGACCAGCGGCGGAAGGCGCGGTGAAAGGCGCTCGGCTCGGAGTAGCCGAGCAGGTAGGCGATCTCGGCGATCGCGAGCGACGACTCGCGCAGGTAGCGCTCCGCCGCCTCGCGGCGCGCCTCGTCGAGCAGCCGCTGGTGCGTGAGCCCCTCGGCGCGCAGCCGCCGCTGCAGCGTGCGTGACGTCGTGCCGAGGCGCCGCGCGACGGAAGCGAGCCGCGCGTCGCCCCGCGCGAGCTCGGCCGCAACCGCCCGGCGGATCGCCGCGACGCCGAGCTCGAGCGGCAGGACGCGCGCGTCGAGCTCGCGCGCGTGGTCCTCGAGGAGCCGGCGGAGCACCGGGTCGCAACGCTCGAACGTCAGGGCCGCCGCGTCGTGCGACAGCGCGAGTCCGGACCAGGCGGCCCGGAAGCGGATCGGGCAGCCGACGAGCCCTTCGAGCTCGGCGTCGCTCGTGCCGTCGTGCTGGAAGGCCGCATAGCGGAGGCGGCAGCGGCCGCCCGTCCCCCCGCGCAAGCGCCGCGCGGTGATCGCCGCGGTGTACTCCGAGACGAAGCGGAAGGTGCCTGGAGCTCCGAGCGCGTGGCGCACCTCGAAGCGCACGCCCGCTTCCTCCGGGTCGTCGCTCAGGTGCAGCGAGACGGCCTGGGTGACGGTCGCGAAGGAGCGCGCCATGCGCTCGAGGCCGTCGCGCACGGTTTCGCAGCTGAACACCGGGTAGTCGATCACGTCGTAGGCGCCGAACGGGACGCTCGCCGCGAGCCGGAGCCCGAGGTGCGTGAGCCGCCGCTCGGCCATGGCGCCCTTGAGCACCGCCGCCGACACCTCGTAGGGGAAGCTCTCCGGGTCGTCCAGCTCCTCGCGCGACACGCCGGCCGCCGCGCGGAGCCGGTCGGCGTCGTAGCCCAGCCGGGCGAGCGCGGCGAGCTGGGCGCGCCGGTCGCTGCTCGGCTGCGTGGGTCGCGGCGGCACGCGTCGATCAAGGAGGGCCGTGGCGCAACTTGTCAATGGTTCGTCGCGAACGGTCATCCTCGCGCGGCCCGAGCCGCGCTAGGCGTGCGCGCATGAAGAACGCATCGATCGTCCATCGAGCCCTGCCCCGGCCGCAGGCCGGGCACCGGTCGCGGCGCGCCGCCGCGGCGCGCTGC
>FWPU01003618.1_pt1 | contig 38324 bp, 40 predicted proteins | sample 2228361 | NCBI WGS metagenome assembly FWPU01 (sample SAMEA103939777, study PRJEB20133) | metagenome | reverse complement strand
ATCGAGGTAGCAATACGCCTTTTCTCCTCCCGATAGTCGTGGATGTTTCCTTACCCATTCTGCATATTCCCGTTTGGCTTCTTCTGTTGCTACGCCATGCTTCGCAATAATACTGCGAGCCATTTGAAGCATCTCTGCTATGTTCGTATTTCTCTGATAAATTGAGTCCTCTGTTGAAAAACGCCAGACAATATACTCGTGCTGAGTGGCAACTCCTCTCCGCGCTGTCATAGGGTTTCGCTTATCCCAAACAACAGTTCCAGCATCGGGTATACCGCTAAGGTCCAGAAGAATCTTCAAACGTTCATACTCGTTTTCGTCTATGTGGCTTAGCAGGTGCCCGTCGGAAGACAATAGACGGATGGCAATATCAAAGCGGTTGCTCATCATCGCCAACCAGCTGGAATGCTGGTAATTGTTCTTGTAAAGAAAGCCGCTGGTTTGTGTGTTATACGGCGGATCGATGTGTATGCACTTCACCTGCTCGCGATACCGAGCCTGCATCAGCGACAGCGCCTGAAAGTTCTCGCTGTGCACCAGCACACCGTCGGTCAGGTGGTCCAGCTCGCCCACGGCTTCGAGCAGGCGGGCGGTGAAGTCGGCGTCGAAGTGCCGCGTATCCACCATCAGCGTCGGATGGGCCTTCAGAAAGTCCACCGTGAGCGGCACGCTGTAGCCGGGCGTTCCCGGCTCGAGCAGGGTGCCCTCGGTCGCCTTCAGCGCATCGATGCCGCACAGCCGCACCCATTCTTCCCGCTGCGCGTCGTTGGCCGCGATCTCGGGATAGAACGCCTCCGGGATCACGCCCAGCCGGATGCAATAACTGGTCTCCACCACGAACTTCTTCTTGAGCCACAGTTTTTTCTGAAAGTCCTCGAGCTGGGCGAGGAAGTCGATGATCTTGTGCGCGATCCGGCGAATGACCTTGATCTTAGAAAGGTATTGCTCCACACGCGGAGCGGTTTCGTTTTCGATGTCATCCAGGTGCATCACCTCGTTCTTGATGTAGAAGTCCAGCTCCCGCCGCAGAAAGCCGCCCAGGTCCTTGTGGATGAAGTAGTCGAAGGTGTTGCGGGCGGTGTAGCGATCCAGATGCACGCGCAGCCGCGTTGACTCAGACGTCGTGCCGTCGGCGCGGACGTGCTTCGCCCCCAGCGCCGCGACCCAGTCGCGTAGTGTTGGGTCGTTGAGGCCGAGAATCGCCTGCTCCGCCGCGGCGTTCAACTCCTTCTGCTTGGCGGGGTCGGGCTGGTAGGTGAAGCGGATCACCAGCTCGCCGTCCTCCACGGCCGCGAACGGTGCCGGCGCCAGCTTGAAGCGACGCTCCTTGCCCGCCTGCTCCTTGACGTTGCCGTGCTCCCCCTCGGCCGCATCCACGAGCCGGAAGTGCACGCGCATTGGGTTCGTGTCGTCGTCCGGCCGCAGGCGGAAGGCGTAGTCGCGCAAGTACTCGCTGGTCTTGATGTAGTACTGGTCGTGGTTGGCCCAATAAAGCTTGACCTCTTCGCCTTCGTAGGGGATGGCGTAGACGCCCGGTTTATAGACGCGCTTGGAGAGAAAATCCCCCTCCGAGTAGTAGCGGCGAAAGAAGCTGTACAGGTGGTCGTAAACCTCGCTTTCCAGGGCGCCGATGTCCACCGCCTCGGTTTGCAGGCGAGCGCGCAATTCCTTCACCTTCTGCGTCGTTTCCGGGTCAACGCCCAAACCGCGAGCGGTTTCAATGGCCTTGGCCAGTTCCTTCTCGATTTCCCTTTGGTCGGCCGACTTGTACTCGGCAAACGCGGCCTGGACCTGGGGAAGCAGGTCGCGGTCGAGAAACTGCGTCACCTCCGCGCTCTTGGCGTGCATGATGCGGTAGATGCCGAAGTCCAGGTCCGGCTGATCGAGTTGGAACAGCTCTTTCAGCAGGGCTTTCAGCTTTTCGTATTTCGGGTTCATAGCGCTTTCTTCCCGTGGCGGATCACTCGACGCTCCAGCGGATGGTAAACAGCGTTTCCGATTCGGTTCGCTGGGCCAGCCGCTTTTCGAGGGACTGGATCAGAGCGTCCCGCTTCTCCATGATGTCGTCCTCGACTTTGAAAATCTCCTGTCGTTGGCGGCGTTTCAGCTTCTCCAGCTTTTGGATTTCTTCCTGGATGCGGTGCTGCTCGGCCAAGGTCGTCGCCTGGCGGGCCTCGCGCTGCAAGACTTTGATTTTCTCCTTGGTGTCGCGGAGGGCTTTTTCGGCGGCCAATACCAGGTCATCGGCCCAGCGTTCGAGTTTCTCGCGCGCCTGCTGGAAATGCCGGTTGTTAGTCTCCAGAGACCGGCTGATCGTGGCCTGGGCATGGCGCTCGGCCTCGGCGGCCAGACGCTCCGCAACGGCGGTGGGGACGTCGCATTCACCGGACACACGAGCGGCGCAGTTGAATAGCTTGTCCAGCGTTTCCTGGTCGAGCGGCCGTCCTTCGTCATCGAAGCCGGAGAAGAGCAGGTATTCTTCCCGCTCGTAAGACTCGATGACCACCCGGTGCAGCGTAAGATAGCCGCTCTTGCCGCGCAGGGCCTCAACCACGTGCAGGCGCGTGGGATGGTGGGTGACATCGAACACGACGTCCGTCGCGGGCGTGGGCAGCCGCTTGGCCTGGTCCACGACATGTTCGCCCAGGGGATGGGATAAGCGATAGAGAAACAGGCTCGGCTGGTCGCCGTTGGCTTCCGCAACTTTGGGGTGTGTTTTGGAAATCAGGTGATAGCGGCCCTTGGGAATGTCGTCGCGGGGGGGAACTTCAAGGTCAAAGGCCAAGGCTTGGTCGTCGAATCGCGCACGACCGTCAAGCACGAAGCGAGTCAGGTTCCAGAACCGTCGGCTCACCCGGTCCAGATGAGCCTGGGCATCGGCAAGCTGGAGCCGCAACCGCCCATGCACATCCTCATCGAAATGCTCGAAAAGGGTCCGCCGGGCGTCGTCGAGCCGGCTGCGGATTTGCTCGTCCATCTCCGCTTGCAGTTTGCGGAACGCCGCATCGATTTCCTCGGGAGTTCGGCATTGCTGGTAGATGGCCAGGATGCGTTTCTCGAAATCGACTCCCGACTCGATGGAGCCGAGGACCTCGTCTGAGGCGCCAAAGACGCCGTCGAACAGTTTGAACTTCTCTGCCAGGATTTCCAGCACGCGACGGTCGGCTTCGTTGCGTTCGTTGAGGAAGTTGATGACGACCACATCATGCCGTTGCCCATAGCGATGGCAGCGGCCGATGCGTTGCTCGATTCGCTGGGGATTCCAGGGCAGGTCGTAGTTCACCACCAATGAGCAAAACTGCAGATTGACGCCCTCGGCGGCGGCCTCCGTGGCGATCATGATCGTCGCGTTGTCGCGGAAGTGCTCGATGAGAGCGGTGCGGACGTCCACGGCCCGTGAACCGGAAGCGCGGCCGGTGTCCCGGTTGGCGGCGACCCAGCGTTCATACACGGCGGTCGCCTCTGGCCCGCTGTTGGTGCCGTTGAACAGAACCACCTGGCCGCGATAGCCGTGGGATTCGAGGAAGGTTTTCAGGTACTCCTGGGTGCGCCGCGACTCGGTGAAGATCACGGCCTTTCGTGACGCCCCGATGCTGGCAAGCTTTTCGAAGCCGATTTCCAAGGCCTGGAGCAGCGTGCGCGTCTTGGTGTCGATGCCGATACTGCGGGCCCAGTCGGCGAGCCTCTTAAGAGTGGCGATCTCCTCCCGCAACTTCTGTCGGTCGATTGCTGGCGGCGGCGCTTGCGTTTCGGCAACGTCGTCCTCTGCAAGAATCTCGTCCAGGAGTTCGTCCTCAATCTCTTCGTCTTCGATGAGCCGCTCCGTGAGTTCCGGATCGCTCTGGAGCTGCTCGTCACGCAGCGCCTCCAGGCGCAGTCGCAACGCATCCAACGTGGCTGCGATGGCGTGGGAAGAAGAGGCAAGCAGCTTGCGCAAAATCAATGCTGTGAGGTGTCGCTGCCGATGAGGCAGAGCATAGCTATCGTCCCGTTGTAGAAACGCTGAGACAGCCTCATAGAGCGCGTGCTCATCGTCGCTCGGCTTGAACGGCCGCGTGATCGGGCGTCGTTCCGTATAGCGAATGTACTCGGTCACCTGTTTTCGCAGCGTGCGCTTGCAGAAACCCGCAAGGCGCTGACGAAGGGCGTCAAGACTGCTGCCGGAGCCTGTAAACTGCGAACGGAACGAATTGACGTCGCCAAAGAGATGTTCATCCAGTAGCGTCGATAAACCATACAGCTCCAGGAGCGAATTCTGGAGGGGCGTTGCGGTTAGCAGCAGTTTTCGGCAATTCTCGGTCGCCCAGCGGATGCCCTGACCCACCTTATTGCTCGGTCGGTAGGCGTTCCGAAGCTTGTGGGCTTCGTCGATGACGACCAGATGCCAGGCGATGGCCTTGAGTTCATCGCGCCGGCTGTTGGCGAAATTGAACGACATCACGACGACCGCCTGTTGTGACAGGGGTGACCGGCCAGCTCGCTGGGCTTCGCGGTAGGCCTTCGCATCCAGTACCACCACGGGCAGGTTGAATTTCTCCGTCAGCTCCAGCGCCCACTGCTTGCGGATCGACGCTGGACACAGCACGAGGAGGCGCCGCTTGCGTTCGGCCCAAAACTGGCAGAGGACGATGCCCGCCTCGATGGTCTTGCCGAGCCCCACCTCGTCGGCCAGAATCACGCCATTGGAAAGCGGCGATTGCAGGGCGAATAGAGCCGCCTCGATCTGGTGCGGGTTTAGATCGACGGCCGCGTCAAAAAGCGACATCGACAAACGATCTAGCCCGGCGGAACCGCGTCGGGTCAGGTCGTAAGCGAAGTACTTCGCCTGGTGGGGAGTGATCGCCATCGCTGCTCGTGCCCACGTTTATCAAACAGTAAACGCGAGCATTGTAGCCCGGCGGTCGTCTCTCGGCAACCCGTTACCCGGAAGTCGATGTAACCTCACTTCTGCAGCCACAGAATCCAGTGCTCCTGCGGGTTGGCGACGATGGTCGCCGAGTCGATGGGCACGACGTCGCCGTCGTAGTTCACGAAGCGGAGGGCGTAGCCGCTCCGCTCCAACTGGTGCAGGAAGCTGGTGACCTGCGGCGGGTCGCGTTGGAGGTGCAGTTCAACAAGCACGGCGGCGTGCGGGAACCGCTTGACGGTTTGCTGCATCCCCTCCCAGACCAAGGCTTCCGCCCCCTCGGCGTCGATTTTCACCACATCTAGGCGGTCCCACGCGGCGCACAGCCGGTCGAGCGTGGCCATCGGCACCTGGATCGCTTCGGACCGATGCGGGTACGCCCAGCGCTCCAGGGATGACGTAGCACAGTCGCCGTGATGCAGCACGAAATCCACGCGCTCCTGGTCGCGCCCGCCGATGACCTTCTGGCAAATCTCCACCTGCTCGCGGCAGCCGTTCAGCGCCAGGTTGCCCGGCAAGTACGTCTCGGCCAGTAGCGGATTCGGCTCGCAGGCCAGCACGTGCCCTTCCCGTCCGCAGGCGAGGGCCATGAGCACCGAGTAGTAGCCGTAGTTCGCGCCGACATCGACGCAGTGAAAGCCCGGCTGGATGTACCTCGCCAAAGCGAGCGTCACCCACGCTTCCCAAAAGCCGTCCAGAACGAGGCGCGGCCCAAGCATGAAGTCACGGGTATCAACGAAGGCGAGGTACTCGCCCAAGAGCCGGCAGAGCATCCGATGCTCGCCGTAGTAAACGCCAGTCGCATGGCGGCGGCTGACCTCTTCAAGTTCAGGCCGGCTGCCCAGCAAGTGATACGCTAACCCCATCGCTCAGCCCTCCAGCGGAATGAACTCAATGGGCATCCGCTCGTGCTCGAGCCATTGTCCCGTCCAGATACCATCGCCGTTGCGCTGTAAATGGCACGTGGGGCGGTCGAGCCGGCCCAGCGTCAGGATCGTGCGGCCATCGTCGATGTTCACGTCCCATCTCCGCTCGCACTCGGCGGCACCCTCGCCCACCTTGCCCGCCGGCTCCAAGCGCATTGGCCGCTCATCGTAGCCGACGCGGCGGTAGAGGAAGCGGCGGCCCGTGAGCTCGTCGATAACGCGCTGCTCCTCGGGCGTGGGGTCCGGGTTGTGCCAGAGGACGCCATCCCAGCGCTTCCTCAGGTCGGCAATCAGATTGAAACAGTAATCTTCGTTGGCCAGTGAGGTGTTCCGGCGATTGCCGCCCAGCCGCCACTTGTCCTGGCAGCGGTGCTGGAAGACGATCTTACCCTCAAAGTCGTACTGCACGATGGTGTGCACATTCCAGCCGGGTGGGTAGGGCGGCATCGCGTATTCCGTGCCCAACTTGCGCCAGGCCAAGTGGAAGCATTCCTTGTCGCCGTAGACGACGCGGAACACGAAGTCGGAGTGCTCGGCGTACCACAGCGCCATGCGCAGCTCGCGCCAACAGCGGGTCTTGTCCACCATGAACTGCCCGGACTCGAACGCCACTTCACGGTCGGCTTTGGCGGCCAGCTCGTCCATGCCGAAGATGCGCCAGACATCGGCCTTCAAAGTCCAGCAGGCGTAGTCCGGCCAGAAGATGGCGCCGTATTCCTTGAACTGTGGCGTGTCGAAGAGATAGGTCACGTCGCGCACCGGCCCGTTGTCGGCGTCCAGGAACAGCACCTGTGCGAAGGGGGAATAGAGCGCCGAGTACGGTTTCAGTTCCCAGCCGCACAAGATGCGGCAGGGGTGTTCTTTTTCGAGCTTTCGCGCGTCAATGCATTCGACCCCGAAGGGCTTGAGCAGCCGGCGCATGTACGGGTCGCACTCCCCGTCGCCCAAGTACCAGAGCTGGATGGGAAGCTGGCAGCCGAAGTGGCGGATCAGATTGACGCACACCCAGACGCCGGGGAAGTACTTGAGTCCGCCGCCGGCGATGACGATGCCGCGCTCCTCCGGGTAGGCGTGCCGGCCGGGCTTGAGGCTGTCGGCAAACGCCGTGGCCATGCGGCGATGGGCCTCGTTGACGTTGGCCCAGGACGCCCAACCGCTGGGCCAGGGACCGGGCGGGGCGTTCTCGATCAGGTGGATCATCTCTTCCACGGTCATGTCTTCACGAGCTGAACTTGGGCTGAGTTGAGACATAGGCCTCTCTCCGTCGTTTCCGAAAAAGGGACTCAATTCAAACGCTACGCAGACTCCTGATCGGGAAGGGTGCCGGTCGCCGGCCCGGACGGGGGCGGCGGCCCCGAGGGCGGACCGCTGCTTGGTTGCGGCCCGCTGGTTGGCAGCGGCCCGCTGCCCGAGCCGGACGCTGGTGCGGAGCCTTGCCCCGAAGCGGTGCCGGAACCGCTTGCTCCGTCCGAACCGCTCGCCGAGCCAGCCACCGATCCGCTCGCGCCCGGCGGAACGGAACCGCTGCCCGGCCCGGAAGCAGGGCTGGAGCCGCTCGCAGGACTGCTCCCGCTGCCGGCCACAGAGCCGCTGCCCGAACCGGAAACCGAACCGCCGGCCGATGCGGAGCCTGAAGCCGACCCGGACGCCGAGCCGCCTGAGTGGGAGCCGCTGGCGCTGCCCGAGGCCGATCCCGATGCTGCAGAGCCGGACGCCGAACCACTGCCGGACGCAGAGCCGCTGCCGGAGGCTGAGCCGCTGGCGCTGCCAGAGCCTGATGCTGAACCGCTTCCCGAACCTGAGCCCGAAGAACCAGAACCCGATGCTGAGCCACTGGCGCTGCCTGACCCCGACGCAGAGCCGTCGCCCGATCCCGATTGCGATCCCGAACCGGATACCGACCCCGAGCCGGAAGCGCTGCCGCTGGCCGACCCGCTCTCGCTGCCCGAGCCGCCGCTTCCCGACGATCCGCTAGCTCCGCTCGAACCGATCAAGCCGCTGGCGCTCCCCGATCCGCTTTCTCCGCTGCCGCTGGAGCCGCTCTGCCCCGAGCTGGCCCCTGATGAGCCGCTCTCCCCGGAGGGCCCGCTCTCGCCTGAGGAACCGCTGAAACCGGAGCTTGCGCCGGACGATCCGCTCTCGCCCGATGAGCCGCTTTCTCCTGACGAGCCGCTGTAGCCGGAGCTTTCGCCCGACGAGCCGCTGGAACCCGATGAGCCGCTCGATCCTTCGGGGCAGCAGCCCAAGGCGTACAGCGGGAGGTTCGTGAGCGTCATGCCGACGAAGCGCATGAGGAATCGGCCAATATGCGGAAACTCGCACGTGGCATAGCCGTAGAGCGGCATGTCGCTGATCAGCCCCAAGAAGCGCGCCTTGACGCGCCGCGCTGGTGACCCCGCCGGCCCCGATCTCGAGCCGGGACAGCCGAGCGCGTAGAGGGGAACATTGCTTTTCGCCCCGACGAAGCGTGCCAGGTATCGCTGCTCGCGGATCATTGGTTGATGTCCAGCACCTTGCAGGGAAACAGGGACTGCCAGCTTTTCGTCGGGATGTCGTAGCGCTGCACCACTCCGTCGTAGTACCCCTCGTCATCGGGCACGTTGCTGGTGATCAGCACGTGCGCCTCGTGGTCTCCGTCGTCCAAGCGAACGACCGCCCAGCGCTCCGAGGAACTGCTGCTCTCGATCCACAGGACCCGCGCTGAGCCCGCCGGCACGTTCCGCAGCGCGTGCGCGTTGCCCGGAATGACTTGGGCGAAGTCGTAAAGCTGCGATGGACTGACCAGCAGGCGGGCTAGCGACACGCCGGCAACGATCCCTCGGCCGATCGCGCCCGCTTTGAGCGGCTCGAGGAGAATCAGGAACGCGCCGAGATGGTCCGTCGTCGGCACAACGCCGGACAGGGTGACCTGGCTCTTGAACTCCTGCAGATTCTCGTCGGGCAGGATGATGGGAGCGCTCGTGCCGAGAATGTCGAATCGTTCCCGGTCGGCGCCGCTCTGGTTTTTCACCTTGACGATTCCGGTCTGGCGAAAAAGCGCGCCGGCCTCTTGGTCGCGGTTGTGCTGCTGCTGGCGGACCCAGCGCACGGCGTCCAGAAAGGCGTTCCACGCTTCCGCTGGAATCTCCAGGCGCTCGCCGGCCTGCACTTTCTTGAGAGGATCGCCCGGCATCGTCTGTTACGGCCCTATTCCCAACAGCGAAAAATCACCGTAGGAGTACACCTGCTCCACGTACACCGCCTTGGGCTTCTTGATCAGCTTCTTGGCGGTCGTGTCCTCGTCGTCCTCATAGCGAATCCACATGTAGTACCAGCCTTCCTTGGCCGGCACCGTGATGTCGCCCACGACCAGGTTCACCGCGTTGGGGCTGGCGGCGAACTTGAAGGTGATCTCCCAGTCCTCCTTGCCGCGCTTCGAGCCCGACGCGCCCAAAAACAGCACCTCGCCGCGCGCAAAGCCCCGGAACGGGGCGACGTTCACCCGGCCCGTGAGGAAAAACAGGTTCGCCTTGTAGGCGCCGGTGATGAGGAAGTCCGGCAGGTAGTAGGTCTCGGTCCAGTTGTAGACCGGCAGCGTGATGTCGATCCCTTCCACGCTGTCGCCGCTGACGTTGATCGCGCCCTGGAAATCCGGCGCCTGCTCGCCCGCCGGGGCGTAGCGGCCGATAGTCTGAAGGCTCTGCGTGATCTTCTGTGTGCCGCCCGAGGTGTCGAAGCTGAAGGACGACTCGCCCGTCTCCTTGGGCTCCTTCTTGGCGTAGTTGACCGTCACGTCCCAGATGCCGCCGCCGAGGTGCTGGATGCGGTAGTGCTGGAAGACCAGGCCGCCATAAAACGCCGGGATCGTCGCCTCGACGGTGAGCCGGACCTCCAGGTCGTCTTCCGTGCCGAGCACGCCGAAGAGCAGATCGACCGACGGGTTCTCCGGCCCGACCGTGGTCTCGCGGCTGTCGAACTTCTCGAAGATGATCGCCATACACCTGATCAGCCTTGCTCACTGGGCGTCTTCCTCGACCGTCAGCACGGCAAACAGCCCGGTGCCCAGCGCCCCGGTCCCGGCGCTCGCGGTTACCACCACTTCGAGCAGATCGCCGGCGGCCAGGGCGGTCGTGGTCACCGTGGCCGCTTCAGCGACGCGGTCTTGATTGGCGCTGTCGAGCGTGATTGGCGCCTGCAGCACGGTCGTGCCGTTCTTCTTGAGGTCCACAGTGATCGTGGCGTCGCCGGTGCACTTCACGATGGAGCCGGCGCGGAAATCTTTGATCGTGCCGGCCGCGCCGTAGCAGACGTAGACCGCCTTGGTTTCCGCCACGGCCGCGACGTTCGGCTGCGCGTAATTCAGGCGGTGTTGGTGCTGAAGCTTCGAGGCCTGGACCTTCGCGCCGGCCTTGATCGCCTGGTCGTCAATGGACCCGGCGGGCGGCGTGAAGCTTTTGCAGGTGAGGGCCCCGCTGACGTACAGATCGTTTTCAATCCGGCTTTGAGGCATAGCACTGCTCCTCTCTGTCACGCAAAGACAAGTCCGCCTTCCTTGGCTTTGTCCAAGAGCTTTTTGGTGTTGGCGGCGACCTGCTCGGTTGCCTTGGCCGTCCGTTCGGCCAGGCTGGTCGCCCCCAGGCCGCGGACCGCCAGCGCGCTAAACGTGCCTTGCACGTCCGCCTTCTTCTGGGCCATCTCCGTGATGGAATCCAGGTCGGGCAATTCGCCGGGCCGGCGCATGCGCTCCGGCCTGCCTGTCTCGCTTTCCTCGCGCCGGCGGCGGGCCTCGGCCAAGGCGTCCCGCCACTCCTGGCGGGCCGCTTCCAGTTCGCGCTCCGTCTCGGCCAGCTCGGCCTGGCGCGCTGCCTCGCGCTGCCGGCGCTCGTCCTCCTGCATCCGGTTCAGTTCCTCCTCGACGCCGGCCCGTTCCTGCTCGATCTGGTTCCGCCGCCGCTGCCGCTCCCGCTCGCGCTCTTGCAGCACCGCATCCCGCTGGGCGTTGATCTCCTGTTCTCGCTGCGCTTCCTCCTCGTTGATGCGGGCGATTTCCGCCTCGGCGTCCGCGCCGAACACGCCCCGGATGCGTGCCCAGACGCGGCGGAAGAAGCCGGAGAACCGGTTCCACGTCCGCTGCAGGATGCTGATGAAGTTGGTCCAGGCGTTGGCCAGGAACGTGGTGGTCTCGACCCACGCGACCTGAATGCCGGACCAGGCATCGTTGAGGAAGCGGGCCACGCCGTACACAGCCCGCCAGAAGGTCTCGATGAAGAACGCCTTGAACTGCATCCAGCGTTCTTCAAGCCACGCCACGCCCTGTTTCCAAATGAGCTTGAGCGTGAGCCAGGCGATGCGGGCGGCCAGGCCGATGTCGCCCGCGGCCAAGGCGTCGGCGATGCCTTGCCAGGCGGCCAGTGCGGTATCCTTGAGCGAATTGAACTGGTCGCCAAGCCACGTCAGCGCCTGCTCGCCCACGCCCGAGGTGTAGAGCAGATAGCCGCCCAGCGCCACCAAGGCGACGCTGATCAGGCCGACGGGCGTCAGCAGCGCCCCGATCACCGCGCCCAACAGGCTGATGACGGTGCCCACGCCTGCGGCGATGGTCGCGAGCACGCCCAGAATCGCGCCGACGCCGGCGATCACCTTGCCGAGAATCAGAAGCGCCAACCCGCCGGCCATCACGGCGGCCGCGACCTGGAAGATGGTGACGACCAGCTCTCGGTTCTGATTGATCCAGTCGGAGATGGTCTTGGCCGCGCGGGTGATCCACTGGACCACGTCGGTGAGGATCGGCACCAGCGCCCCGCCGATGATGGCGATGCCGCGCTGGATCACCTTCCACAGCACGCTCAGCGTGTCGCTGAAGGCCTCTGCGGCTCTCGCGTCCTCCGTGGACCAGGTCAGCCCCAGCTCGCGGGCTTGCTGCTCGAGCCTCTCGATCCCCTCGGCCCCATCCGCCATCAGAGGCAAAAGCCGCGTGCCGGACCGGCCGAAGATCTCCATCGCCATCGCGGCCCGTAAAGTCGGGTTGCGAATTTGGCTGAGGCGATCGGCGATCAGCTTGAACTGCTGGTCCGGTGAAAGCCGGGCGAGGTCCGCCACGGTGAGGCCGAGTTGATCGAGCGCCTGGCGGGCGGTTTGCAAACCGCCGGCCGCATCGACGATGGTCTGGGCCATTTTCCGCAGTCCGGTCTCCAAGGTCTCCAGGTCCGCGCCGGACATGTCGGCGGCGAAGGCGAGCTCGGACAGCTCCTCGACGGCGACGCCGGTCCGCGTGCTCGCCTTGGCAAGCTGGTCCCCCAGGTCGCCGAAGACTTTGCTGGCGGCGAAGAGCGAACCGACTACCGCAGCGCCGAGACCCGCCAAGCGCGCGCCGATGGCCGAGACGCTCGCGCCAAAGGCCTTGAGCCGCTGCTCGGCAGCCCGTAGGCCCTTGATGAGCTTGCTGTCCTTCGTGGACAGCTCGACGTAGGCCTGTCCGGCCCGTATGGCTCCGGCACTTGGCATGTCACGGTTCTCTCTGCGCCGCCGCTGGCGGGCGGCTGGCGCGATCCACAAACACCTGTTTCAATGCCGCGATTCCGACCTTGGGCAGCTTCTCCGGCCGCCGCAGGTGTGGGTTGAACTCGGCGGGCTTGTAGGCCCGCGTCTTGTGCGGGTCCCGATGGACGTTGGCGAGCATGGCCAAAAGCGCCGAGGTGTGCGCCCAGAGCTGTTGGCTCTTCGCCTCGCCCATCACGAGGAGCTCGCGAAGGGTGAAGGGCCCGGGGTCGACGCCGACGATCCCGGCGAGCTGCCAAATGAGCCGATCAATCTGCTCGCTTCGGCTTCCAGGTCGATCTGGCCGACCTTCGCTTCCGCGTGGTCGAGCAGCTTGTCCGTCAGCGTGCGGCTGGCCGCGATCAGCTTCTTGAGGCTCTCCCGGCCCCGGGCATGGGGGAAAAAATCGACGAGCTCGTCCACGAAGGCGTCGGCGGCGTGGCCGATGGCGTCGCCAGCCAAGCCAGCGCCGAAGTCCTCGTCGCTGACGTTCCGCTTCTCCGCTTCCTCCATGCAAAGGCAAAAAAGCACGTCAGCCAACCGCACCGGATCGGCCAGCAGTTCACCCAGCGGCTTGGCTCCCTCGTCCAGAAGCTTAAACAGGTCCACGCCGAGCAATCCCCGGACGCGCTTGATCGCGGCCACGTTGATCGTGACGGTCCAGGTCCGCCCCGCGTTGTCGGTGAAGGTCCGCATCGGTTGCTCCCGGCGTTTCACTTGGCCACACGGATCGGGATCGGAACAGGCTGCCATTCGTTGTCAAGGTCGTTGGGCCAGGGTCGGATTGGGACCCGGATCGGGGTCCAGTCCTCTTCGGCGTCCGTCGCCTTGGGTCGGGTCCGCATGGCAACTTCCGCCGAGCAGCCCCACATCGACACCTTGCGGCCCATGCCGCTCGTGCAGCAGACCACCGAGACTAGTTCGTTGGTGTCGGCCCGGAAGATGCCGCCGCCGGAGTCACCCGAGGATACGCTGAGTATCATCCGCAACTGGCCCTGGGCGTTCTCCCGCTCGGCGACGACGCCCTCCTCGCGGTTGCCCGGCCGGTCCACGCCGTAGCCCATGTGCCAGATCGGCGTGCCCGGCTCGGGGTTCTTGGCGGCGATCAGGGCGTAGGGCAGGTCGGCGACCTCCTCCTCGGTCACGCACCAGGCCACGTCGGGCGTCCGGTGGTGGGCGACCACGCGCAGGCCCAGCGACCGGCCGTCCTTGAGCGTTAGCGTGCCGCGTTGCCCCACGCCCGACACGCAGTGGGCTGCGGTCAGCACGTCCCAACGGCCGTCGGGCCGGCGCGGGCCGATCACCGTGGCCGTGCAGCCGGCGTTGCCGAAGCGGATGCGGCCGAGCGCATTGACTGGATCGAGCTTGCCGCCGCCCGACGGTTTGGGGTCGGGCTTCGGCGACGTGGGAGGCTGGCACGCCTCGACCTCCACAGTGACCCGCGCCTCGTCCACCTGCAAGCCGTCGCCCACGGTCCGAATGACCAACAGCTCCACTTCGTAGGTGCCGGGGTGGGCGGCGAACTCCAGAACGCCGCGCGGCGTGGTCGCGCGCTCGACGCCCTTCGAAGGGTGGACCCGCCATAGGAGGGCCGCCTTGGCGTCCAACCCTTCGGCGCGGAGGCGGACCAGGGAGTGCGACTTGTACTTCGTCTCACCCGCGATGCGGAGCGTATCCGCCCGCGCCGTGTCGGGCGCGAAAGTCAAAACCAGACAGACCAGCAGAATCGAACGCATGGTGCTTCCTCGACGGTGGTCAGGGAACAACAACCCAGCTCGGCGGGTTGGCGGCATACGTCGGCTTCACTGTGACGCTGACCGTGATCGCCTCCTCCAGCGCCTCATTGCGGCTGAAGTTGGTGACCATACACGTGGCCCGCAGGCCCTGGGAGCCGGTGACCGTGAAGTCACCGTCCATGACCGCGAACTCCATCGCGCCGCGGTTGAGGAAGGTGTCGCGGATGGCGGCGAAGTCGTCGTCGGCCGTGTCCCAGACCATCTCGAACTCGATAGATGCGTCCTTGAGCGTCGCCACGGTCGCGCGCCAGCCGGCATTGCCGCGCGTGGTCACGTCGGCCTCGCCCGCCTCCAGGTTCAAGGTCACGTCCTTGACGTTCTTGATCTCGTTCCAGATCGGGACGGCGAACGTGCCCGTGTTGCGGTATATCCTGGCGTCGAGGCCCAGCTTGATGGCCATGCTTGATCTCCCTTGCTAACGCACCGAGTCCTTCCACAAGGCCGGCAGCGCCGCCTTCTCCTTCTCGAAGGCCGGCCCCATGAAGGGGCGAGGCCGGTAGTGCATCCGCCGCGCGCCGCGCTTCGTCCGGCGGACCACGTCGCCGCCGTGTTCGAGCAACTTCGGCGCGTCGGACTCCTCGCGCAGGAGCACCGGCCCGATGACGACCGACCGCCGGGGCTGGTCGTAGGCGAAAAGGACGAACTGCCGCAGCAGCCCCACGTGCGAGTAGGGCGGCTGGCCCGGCGGGCTGATCCCCTTGCGCCGGCGGATCGAGGTCTTCGCCCTGGTGCGGACGAAGGCGCCGAACCGCGACAGGACCTTGCGGGTCGCGCTGTCGACCGACTTCTTCACCCGCTCGCGGTCGAAAAAGTTCTGTTTCGCGGCTTTGAACGTGACGCCAATCATGCCTGCCTCCACACACGGAAGGTGAGCGTGATCACGCTGGTGAACTGCCGCAGCTCGTCCAGGTGCTCCAGCGAATACACCGGCTCGTTCTTCACCTCCGTGCAGCGGGCGTTCGGGTAGCCGGCCAGCGGCTGTGTGCGAAAGTGGTCGGCGATCTCCTCGACGAGCGTCATGAGGGCGTCGAGCGACCCGTCGCTCATGTCTGTCTTCTGCTGCACCGCCACGTCGATCTGGTACTCGAAGCTGTCGCGGCCCCGGTCGAGCGCTTTGCTGGCCAGCCCGCGCGGCACGACGCTCACGTGCAGCTCGGACATCTCCGACAGCTCGAAGCGGGGCTGGTAGTGCCGCTCGGCGCTAAATGGCTGCCCGAAGGAGCCGGCGTTGAGCTCCGCGACCACGGCGTCGGCGAGGTCCAGGATGACGGCCATCTACGCCTCCTCCCGCTGCGCTGGACACGGACGGGAGGCGACCTTCTCCAGGGCCACGCTGTTGCGCTCCAGCGCGCCGAGCAGCTTGTCGCGGACCCACGTCTGATGCTGCTGCAGCTCGTCGCTCATGCGCCGCTCGCGCTGCCAGTCGCGCCACATCGTGTAGCCGACCACCAGGCCGGCCAGGCCCCATTGCGCCCAGACGCCCGGATCGCCGCCGACCGGAGCGGCCGCGAGTAGCAGCACGCCCATTCCCAGCTTCATGGCCGTCTCGGTCATTGCCCTCACTCCGTTCCCACCTGTTTCGTGTGAATCCGCAGCACCTTGCGGAACGGGTCCGAGAAGCGCCACGGCGGCTCCTTGCCGGGAGCCATGACCTCATACACCAGCGTCTTGGTCCCCTGCGTCTCTCGAATCTGGTCGCCCCGTTCCGGCAGCGTCACCGACCCGCCGAGCACGAGGTCCGCCGCGTGGATGAGGAAGTCGCGGTCCGTCCACTCCATCCGCACGCCGCCGAAACCGTCATCGAGCTTCAGTAGCGTCCGCCCGACCGTCGCTTGCACCGTGACCTGCTGCGCGCCGCGCCGATAGACGACCGGCCGCGAGGCGTGGGTCTTGAGCTGGTCGGCCAGCCAATCAGAGCCGGTTTGCAACAGATCAGACATTGCTTCCTCACTGACTCAGCTTCGCGCGGACGGTCGCGTCGTTATCGCCAGCCGCCCTGACGCACTTGCCAATTTGCTTGTTCCCTGTCGCCGAGGTAGTCGCCTGGTTAGCGGTTTCGTCCCAATAAAGGATGGCTCCCACGGCAATGGCCGTGCCGGCACCGGTTGCCTTGGCGAAGTCGAAGACCCCCTCGACCGCCAGCGCTCCGAGCTTACCCGCCTTGATGTCGAGCTTGGCGACGCCGACCAGGTCACCCTGCACGACCACGTCGCCGGCAGCGACATCCGCCGCTGGCGTGTAGTCGATGGACGCTCCTTCGTGAACGAAAACGGCTTGTGCCATGATTCGGTCTCCTCGTTATTGGTCCGGTTACGCGCCGGCGCTCTTGACCGCCGCCCGGTAGTCCTGCATCGCCACGCCGAAGTCGAAGTAGCCGCGCCACTTCATGCCCAGCGTGTCCAAATCCGTCTCGCCTGATTCGATAGTCGGGGTGCGCTGCCCGCGCAGGTAGGCGATCTCCATCGCCGCCACGTCGGCCGGGTTGGCGAACAAGTACCAGGCCGTCGCGCTGCCGCCCGCGATCCCTTGCGAGTTCAGGTACGGCGAGGCCAGCGGAATCCACTTGCCCACGTGCGGGTTGTTGGAGGGCTTGGGCTTGTCGGCAGTGGTCGTTTCGTTGACCCGCGTCTCGGTCATGAGCTGCTGCGCGGTGACCTTAAGGGACGTGGGTACGAGCAGGATGGCCGGCGTGATCAAGATCGGCTTGCCGTCCTGGTCGGTTTGGTCGAGGAACAGCTGCTCGGCCGTCGTCAGCGAGCTGATCTGCAAGGCCGAGCTGGCCCCGGAGAAGAAGTTCTTGTTGGCCGCACTGAAGAAGTTGTTGGGATTGGAAAGTAGTAACGTGAACACCGCCGACTCCACGGCCAAAGCTGCCTGCCGGCCCAGAATGCGTGGGATGTCCAGAAATGCTTCCAGGTCGTCGTTAATGATCATCTGCCGGGTCAGCGAGATGATCTTGCCGTAGGTGTCGATCTGGTTCGTGAAGGACTCTTCCGTGAGCTGCGCGTGCTTCAGTTCACCGTCGGGGCCGACCTTCTCGAACGTCCCTTGGCCGGTCAGGCGGTAACGTGTGACCTGCTTGAAGTCGTTCACGTCGCGTTCGGCGCAGATGCGCGGTGCCACTCTCTCGACCGCGCTATAGCCGGCGAGCAGCGCCTTGTTGGCGACGTTGGAGAGGATGCCCGACAGGCTGATTGTGGAAAACCCGCCGCCTGCCGCACGGAGGGCCTCGTCGGCCTCGAAGGCGGTACGCACCAATTTGTTATCGACCACGCCGGGCCGGGCGTAGCCGCCAGCTGCATGGATGACTTCAAACAGCAGCGCATGCAGACCGTATTTGCCCAACGAGAGCGCTTCGTTGAGCGTCGGTTCGTCGAACCACCGCGCGAGCCGTTCTTCGGTGATTCCTTCGATTCGGCGGCAGAGAGCCGCCTCGATCACGCTCCGCTGCAGCGGCCTGCCCGTCTGAATCGCCGTCCCCTGCGGCCGCGACGCCCGCAGCACCTCCAGCTCCGTCCGCGTCGTGTCCCAACCCTCCTCGATGGCCTTGGCCTCGAGGTCGGGGTGCTTGCCGCCGCAGACCTTGCGGATCGCTGCGATGCGCTTGGCCTCCGCGGCCGCCTCGGCGCGGATCGTTGCGGCCGGGTTCGGCTCGGGCTCACTGGCCGACTTGGTGTCCTGGGCCTCGTAAAGCGCCCTGAGGTTTTTGGCCTGTTGCTCGGAAAGCGCATCTACCCTGAAGCCTTGGGCTTCGACCCATTGAGCGAAGTCCATGTCTTTGGTCTCCTTTGGCTGGTTGGCGGCGATTTGGGCCGACGTGTTCTCGTCCGCGCCGAGCACCACGAAACTGATCTCGCCCAGCGTGGCCCGCCGGGCGATGTTGACGGGGCCGGCAAACTCGCGGCCGTTCGCCTGCGACGTCTTCCCCTCCGGCACGAACTCCACCTGGTCGGCCCGCGCCCCGATGGACGCCTGCCAGGCGAAGCCCTTGTCGGCCAGGGCGATCACCTGCCGGGCCTTAGGCGAGTCGCCCATGATGTGGCCGGCAACGATCAGCTGGTCGTTCATCACCGCGACGGAGTCGGTTTGCCCCATCACGAAGTCCACATCGCGCTGGTGGTCGAGCAAAATGGGCCGCCGCTGCCGGCCGATTTGCAGTCCTTCGAGATCGACGACCACCGGGTAGCGCCAGCCAGCAAGCTGCATGGCCCCGCCCGTATAGGCAGTCATCGTGAAGCGTCGCAGCTTCTGGGCGTCCGCTTCGGCCGAGGCTGCCTCGAGGTCAACGGATGCCGCCAGCAGGTTCAGCTCGGGATTCTCAGGCGGGTTGTTCTTCGAGTTCGGCCTCGTCATGAGCGCGTTCCTCTTTCTCTTGTTCTGGTGCCGGCTGGGCCTGCGCCGGCGTCAGCCCCAGCTCCTGCATCAGGGCGATTTCCTTGGCCCGCTGACGCAAGGCCTCTTCCCAGTCCCGGCCCTGCCGGGCGTACTCGTGCGCCAGCGTGGTCGTGTGGTTGGCCAGGCGCGTCGCCTGTGCCGACGCTTCCTTGGCGGGATCGACGTGTTCCTGGCCGTCCCAGAACCACTGGTGCGGCCAATCAGCAAAGGGGCCGAGGCCCGCGGGCAAGAGGCCCGGAATCAGCGCGGCCTCATCGAGCCACGCAGCGAGAACCCGGTCCAGGAGGACGCATTCGAGATGGGCCTGCTCGACGCGAATCGCCTTGAAATAGGTCTGGTGGTCCAGCCGGCCGGAGGCGTAGTTGTAGCCCGAGCTGTTGCCTGCCGCGACGTTGAACGGCATGTTCAGGCAGCGGGCGATCTCGTTGAGGATTTCCTTCTTGAATTCGGCATAGGTTGTCGAAGGCTGCTCCGCTTGCAACTGGCTCATCTTCCAGCCGCCGGGCATGGTGACCAGCGCCCGCTGCTCGAGTTCAATGGGCTCGAACGGCTCGGCCGCGTCGGCCTCGCCACCGGCCGGCGCGTCGGTGTAAAGGATGCCGGCGAAGTCGGCGGCCGTTTCCGCGGCCGCGATCACGGCCAGCGTGAACCGCCGCAGCTGGGCAAAAAGCGGCAGCGCCGGCATGATGTCCGGGATGCCGCGGGCCTGACCAGGACGATCGGCCCGAAACCAGTGCAGCATCGATTCGGCGGGCACGCGGTCATACTCGAGGATGAAGCGCCGCGACGTCTCGCCGGGATGTTCTCGTAGGACGTGGTACTCAAGCGGATTGCCGGCGGCGTCGAAGACGATCCCGTCAACTGCGTTCTCGGTGAGCACGCTCAAGTCCGGCGTGCAAACCTGGTCGGCTTCGACAAGCCGAAGATCGAGCTGCACGGCCGTGGGCAGCTTCGAGTTGCTGGTCAGGATGGCGAACGCCTCGCCGTCCTGGGCCCGCGCCATCCGCATCGTGCGGAGCTTCTCGGCCAGGCCGACCGCCTTGGCCCAGCGGGCAAACTCTTGCTCAATGCGGCGGTTGGCCTCGCCGTCCGCCGTGAGCATTTGCAGCCGCGGTCCGGTGCCGATCACGTCGTTGGCCAAGGTCAGCACGATGCCGCGGGCGTAACTGTTGTTGGCAACCTCGTACCGCGCTCGGTTCCGCAGGACGCGCCGCACCTCGGCACTGTTGGCGGCGTTCGCGGACAGCCCGTCCGCGTTGGCCCAATGCCGGCGGTTGTCGTCCGTGGTCACCGCCGCATCGTAGCGGGCACGGAGCATTCGCAGGGCCCGGCGCGGCAGCGCCTGCGTCGGCCTGGTGGCGAACAGGTTGAACAACCAGCGGAACACTCAATTGGACCCCGGCGGAACGAGCTTGTTGAAGCGCAGGCCGCGTTTCTTCTGACCGGCCGCTGCCTTCGATGCCAAGTAGCGATCTGCCTCGATTTGCTCGGAGAGCCGATGCTGCTCGACGCTGCCGGCGTCGCCTGCGGCCTTGGCCGGGCCTTGGGCGTTCTGGCGGATCGCGCTTTCGAGGTCGTCAGCCATGACAACACTCCCATCTGCAGGCAAACTGCGAGCCTCTACAGATAGACCTTTGCAATTCGGGCTCGAGATGACGCAGCAAGCGAAGCAAAAACCAAGGAATCGTGCTACAGGTAGCGATCCCGCCGGTCTGCAGCCGGAGTTGCCTCGAAGGTGACGATTCGTCGGCCGCAGTGGCGGCATATCTTCCGCCGCCGGATGCGGCCGTCGCGCAGCGGCTCGGTATGCGTGGTCTTGAAGTGCCGGCAGCCGCAGCGCGGGCAGCAGATGCCCCGCTCGCTAGGCGATGGTTTGGCCTGCGTCATCGCCGTCTCCTCCGCTGGAGTTCGGCGAAGCTGACCCGCTCGCGCTTCAGCGACGGCTGGCCGTCGGTCCCCGGCAAGACCACTCCCTGGATTGACGCCGCTACGGTGCAGCCGACGAGGCAGTCGAACCAATGGTTGTCGGTGCGACTGGGCCGCAGCTTCCATTCATCCACCGTGCGGCCCCGGCCCTCGGTCTTCACCCGGTACTCGGCGGTCAGGTGTTCCGCGAACAAGCGATGCTGCTCGGGCCGGTCGCCGAAGAGCGACAGGCAGCCCCGCTCGCCCATCGGCACCGCCAGTCGGGCAGAGACGAACGACTTCCAATAGTTGGTGTCGAAGACGACGTGCCGCACCGCGCGCTTGCCCTGGACGTTCGGCATCCGCCAGTTCAGCCCAACCCGGTCGCCGGGTTTGCGCTTGTACTCGGAGAACGGCTGGCTCGCAGCGCCGACGAACCGGCCGTGGCTCGGCAGGACGATCCCGGCGTGCGCCGACTGCCGGCAGAACTGGTAAACGATGTCCGTGGACGAGCCCCAGTTGGCGTCGATCAGGCACCGCTCGATTCTTAGCATGGCTCCGTCGTCCCGCCGCCACTCGCGGCCCAGGAAGTCGCGGGTCAGCTGTTCAAGGCCGGCGTAGATCGCACCCTCTAGGCCGCCGGCCTTGGTGGCTGCCGCGAGCGTATGGCGGGCGTCGCGCAAGGTGAAATACGGCCGCTTCTGGTCGGGGAAGGTGCCGTAGTCGAGGACGTAACCGGTGAAGTCGTCCTCCCAGGCCGCCACGACGAAGAACAAGAGATTGGCCTGCACGTCGATGAACATGGTGATGTGGTTGCATCCGACCGGCACCTCGCCGCGCTTCATCCGGTTTAGCTTGCCCGCAATCTGGTCGGCGGTCAGCTCGTCGGCGTCGGCCGCCTCCTCGGGCAGCGGCTCATTCTGGTACTCGGCGAAGAACGCCGCCTCGTCCTGGAGCTTCAAGTTCATCGCGTGTTGGATAGCCGACAGTTCGTCGTGGTTGAAGCGTTCGGGCCAGGCGACGACGGCTCCCGCGTCCATTGCCTGCTGATTCTGCCGATAAAAGTCGGTCGCTTCTTCGCCAGCGCGGCCTTGCCGCAAACTTTCCGCACGAATCTCGGCGTAGCGCTGCCAGAGTTTCTCGTTGGTCGGGAACGCATAGACCATCTTGGTCCGCTCGCCGTTCCACTCCGGGTGCTTGTCGCGGTCGAGGATGTTGTCGGCCATGTCGCCCGGCCGGATGACCGTGCAGGGCATGATGCCGCTGATCTTCTTCCCGGGTCCGGCCAGGCCGAGCACCGCGCCAGCCAGGATGCTCTCACGTGTGGCGCATTGGGAAAGGGACCGAGCTGACTCATCCGTTTGTGGATCATCAAGGACAACCAAGGTCGGCCGCACTGTCTTGCCATCGGCCCGCTTGTACTTCATGCCGCGAATGCGGCCGGTGATCCCAGCAACCTTAATGATCGCGCCCGACGCCATGCTGCCGGGAATCGTCGGCAGCACGATCTCGCGGGCCGTCCAGCCGATGTGGGTGCGCTTGCCCTTGTAGAGCTGACCGTTGCAGCGGTTGGCGATCCCGTCCAGACACTGGATCGGGTAAACGACCTCGGGAAAGTCCTCCAGCAGCCGCTCGTTGCCGTCGAGTTCCATCTTGATCGATTCGAGCATGTCCATCGCGTGGCCTTCGTCGGAGCCGATCAGACAGACGAACTCCCGGTGCCCGTAGAGCACCGCCCAGATGCAAGCGCATTCGCAGATGGTCGTCTTGCCGCTGCCGCGCGGCATGGCCATCGCAAAGAGGCCGCCATGCAGGACCGCCTGCTCGATCTTGGCGATGACTTTCAGGTGGTCGGGCGACCACGGCAGCGAGAAGGTGAGCGGGAAGTACGACTCGCAGAAGAAGCGGAAGTCCGATGCGGCGCGAGCCTTCCGCTCCGGCCTCGCAACCGCTGGCAAGTCGCCGATATCCCGGCCCGCCAGCGAAAGCGCAATGTTCCGCGCCCGAGCGCGCTCCTTGAGCGTCTCATAAGAGTCGCCGTCCTGCTCAGGCTTCCGTGAATGCCGGACCTGGACCAGCCAGGCGATGTAGCGCACGAGGTCCACGTGCCGGGCATCGCCGATCCGCAGGCCCGCGCGCGTGCGATGGCGGTGCAGCTGCCGCTCGTTGATCACCTCGCCCAGCGGCGTGGAGTTCAGCAGGCGGCACAGCTCGCTCGGTCGCAGCTTGCGCGGGTCAATCGCCACGCCCCATCTCCTTCAAGAGCCAGGCAGCATAGTGGACCAGGTTGATCGTGCCGTCGGCGTTCGTGGGCGCGCCGGCCGCCACATCGGCCTGGAGCATCTCCACGGTGACCGCCTGGCCGCCCGCGCGGGCCAGTAGCCGGGCGGCGTCGGCCAGCGCCAAGGCGTTCGGGTTCAGCCCCGCCGTGCGCGAAGAATCGCGATCTTCGACCATCATCCCGCCCCCCGAAGAATCTTCAGAATTCCGCTCGAACTGCGCTTGATGTCTCCCGGAACATGAGGTAACTGACTCCCTGATCGCAGTCGCAACCCATTGCCCCGAAAGGAGAAACGATGACACATGCGTTCGATTCCCTGGAGTTCGCAACGGCCGGCGAGGCCGTCCGGTTCGCCGCCGCTAGCCGGCCCGTGGCCATCCGACTCGAGGGCAGGAACCTGGTCGTCCGCCAGGACGACGCCGACCGCCTCGCCGCCGCCGGGGCCACGTTCGCGTACCCCCACGATCACGAAGGCCGGATCGTCACCGTCCCGGTCAACTGAAGCCGAAACGCCCGCCAGGGCGTCGCGGCGGGTGGTTCCCGCCGCCTGAGGATGGCAGCCAAACCATCGCAACCTCGAATGAGGAGATTCATCATGAAGAAGGACCAAATCAAGATCGGCGGCACGTACCTGGCGAAGGTCAGCGACAAGGTCGTGCCGGTGCGCATCGATGCCGAGAACGCGCACGGCGGCTGGGACGCGACCAACCTGCGGACCGACAAGAAGGTTCGCATCAAGAGCGCCCAGCGCCTGCGCTGCCCGGCCAACCGCGACGGGACGCCCCAGGCGAAAGCCGAACTCCAGCCCCCGGCGGACGACGCGAAGAAGACCTCGAAGACCAAGAAAACCGCCAAGCCGAAGGCCGAGGCCCCGGCCACGCCCAAGAAGCTCGGTTGCCTGGACGCCGCCGCCAAGGTGCTGGGCGAGAACGGCCAGGCGATGAACTGCAAGGAGATGATCGACGCGATGGCGGCGAAGGGGTACTGGACCAGCCCCGGCGGCAAGACGCCGCACGCCACGCTCTACGCCGCGATCCTCCGCGAGATTGCCACGAAGGGGAAGGACGCCCGGTTCAAGAAGACGGACCGCGGCAAGTTCGCCAGCGCCAACTGAAAGGCGGATGGGCCATGACGACCAACAACGACCACGAGCCGAACGGCCGCGACCGGGTAGCGCCCGGCATGGCCTGCCCCCGTTGCGGCGAGGACGAAATGGATTCGCTGGTCTGGATCGACGACGACCAAGTCCGCTGCACGAGCTGCGGGACCGTCTACGACCCGAACCAGCCGGACGCGGAAGCGTAGCCCACCCCAACAACTCCATCGCCCACGAGGCCCCCACGCGGGGCCTCTTCTCGTTGGTCGCGTTTCTTTTCACCCCGGCACCTCCGGGCCAACGTGGGCCAACGTGGGGGGGCGGTTGGCCCCGGCTGGCGTCTGGTCCGCCTCGGGGCAACCGGACGCGACGTAGGCCAACGTGGGCGAAACGGGGGCCAAGTCCGGGGCCAGATACCGGACCGGCTTGCCCAGCTCCCGCGCGATCCGAACCTCCTCCTGCACGCCGACGCTCTCCCGCCAACCGGCCAGCATCAGCACCACAACCTCGTCGCAGCGCTCCAGGTACGCCCGGTCAAATGGCTCCCAGAACTTCCAGTCCGCCGGCAGCCCGTGCCGCGCCAGCGCGTGGCTATGGGCGATGGGAGAGAAGACCGCATGGCCGGCGCGCAAGAGCGCTGCGGCGGCGCGGCAGGCGGTGTGGAAGCGCTCCTCGCGTACCGCCGGGTCGGGATGCGAGTAGGGCGACGCCAGGTAGATCATGCCGTGGCCTCCTCTCTAGCGGGCACGCGCTCGGCCTTCTTGCCCGTGAACTTCTCGAAGCGCTGGACGATCACATCACAGTAGAGCGGGTCCAGCTCCATCAAGAACGCGCGCCGTCCTGTTTGCTCCGCACCGATCAGCGTCGAGCCGCTGCCGCCAAACAGGTCGAGCACATTCTCTCCGGGGCGCGACGAATACTGAATCGCACGCACGGCCAACTCGACCGGCTTCTCGGTCAGGTGGACCATGCTCTGCGGATTGACCTTCTTCACCGACCAGACATCGGTCGCGTTGTTCGGGCCGAGGAAGACGTGGGCCGCGCCCTCGCGCCAGCCATAGAAGCACCACTCATGGTTGCCCATGAAGTCCTTGCGGGTCAGGACGGGATGTTCCTTCACCCAGATGATCGCCTGGGAGAAATACAACTCGCATGCCTTGAGCACGGGCGGGTAGTTGGCCACATTCGCGTAGCCGCCCCAGATGTAGAATGCCCGACCGGGTTGCAGCACGCGGGCCAAGTTTCCGAACCAAGCGTGTAGAAGGCGGTCGTAATCCCCCTCGGAGATGAAGTCGTTGGTCAGTGGCCGGTCCTTGGCCCGCAGCTTCTTGCCGGTCGGTTTCGCCTTCTCGGGGTGCCGGACGACGTCCATCTTTTGGTGGTGCGTAATCTCGAACGAGCTGAGGCCGGCGGCGATGGCGTTGTTGCTCCGTGGTTCGACCCGCACGTTGTACGGCGGGTCCGTGTTGACCAGGTGGATGGCCGCGCCGTCGAGCAGGCGATCCACGTCTTCGCCCCGACCCGCATCGCCGCAGAGCAGGCGGTGATCGCCGAGAATCCACAGGTCGCCCGGGCGCGTGGTCGCCTCGTCGGGAGGGGCCGGCACGTCGTCGGGGTCGCAGAGGCCTTCCTTCACGCCGGGATCGAGCAGCTTGGCGAGCTCGTCCTGGTCGAAGCCCAAGAGGCCGAGGTCGTAATTGCAGGCCTGTAGTTCGCCCAGCTCGATCGGCAGTAGGTCGTAGTCCCAATCCGACAGCTCGTTGGTCTTGTTGTCGGCGATGCGGTACGCCTTGATCTGCTCGGGCGTCAGGTCCTTGGCGACGTGGACCGGGACCTTCTCCAGGCCAAGCTTCAGAGCTGCTTTGTAGCGCGTATGCCCGCAAACGATCACGCCTTCGGCGTCCACCACGATCGGCTGGCGGAACCCGAACTCACGGATGGATGCCGCCACGGCCGCAACGGCGTCGTCATTCACCCGCGGGTTGCCGGGGTAGGGCTTGATCTCGGACAGCTTGCGCAGCTCGATCTTCATGGCTCTTCTCCTTCCGGGTCTTGCCGCGCTGCGTATGCGACCACCTCGCGGCAAAGCTGGATGAATTCCTCGTTGGTCATCGTCGTCTTGGCACGGTTGACGTCCTTGTGCAGCACCTGGGCGTTCTCGATCCGGTGCTCGCCGCCGCATCGAACCGGCACGATGTGATCGAGCGACGCGGTGTCCGGTCGCAGCACACGGCCGGTCAAGGCGCAACGGTATCGTTGCCACTCCAGAAGCCGCAGCACGTTCGCTGTAGTCACGGGCCCGGTTGGCCGCGCCGCTGCCCCTTGGGGATGTACCGGCAATTCACACGGGGCAGGTGCCCCGCCCAGAAGTGCCACGTCGTTGTGTCCAGAAGCCGGGTGCGTGTCCGGGCATCCAGTGAGGCTTTCATGCTGCGCGCTGCCTCGTTCCATTGCGTGACCTTCCCTTTTTCAGATCGTTGTGAAGAACCAAGTCGCCCTTGGCTGGCAATGTTTCGCCAACCTTGAACCATGCTGTAAACTGCACGCCCCCACGGGTCGGCGAGAAGCCGGTGGTTGCGCTGATCGATGTCCAGCCGCCTCTTGAGGCTAATGGCGGCATGTTGCCAATCCCCGTGCTGGCTGTGGTTGGTGTTCATGGGCAGCAAAAGTTCGGGCAAACGAAACAAACTGTCCTTTGGTTCGCGGCTGTTCCCGCGGCCCGCAAAAAAGCAAAAAGCGCGGGAAGTACCTATGGCCCGGCAGATGTTCGGCGGGGCATGAGTTCGGCCGGGCCGAAGGCCGGGAGGGGATGGAGGGAAAGAGAAGAAAGAGAGACTTCTTGTTGTTATTGCCTACCCACCTCACTTCCTTTTTCAACTTCGCACTCGTTTGCGCGCTTGGCCGCAAGAACAACAAGAAGCGCAAGAAGGGGGTCATGACGGGCCCTCCTGGGCGGTGGTGGGCGGCAAACGGTAGACCGCGCCCGGCCGTCCGCGAGTGGTCGTCACCCGGTACTCGATCAGCCGCTGCTGGATTAGCGTATCGCGAACCTCCTCGTGTTCACGGGGTGACCACGGCAGCTTGCGGTTGATCTTCCAGAAAGGCATCCACTTGTCGCCGTGCTGCCGCCGCCACTGCTCCAGCACGTCCAGCAGTCGCTTGCGGCGGGCGTCGAACTCGCTCTCGCTGGCGTACTGGCGGGCCATGTACAGCATCCGCCGCGTTTGGTGCAGGGCGAACGTGCCGGCCCAGGCCGCCGCTTCCGGGGTGACTACCGGGTTCTCGCGGTCGACGCTGCACGCGTAGATCAGGGCCAGGCGGCGGGCCTTCTCGTAGGCCCGTGCCCAAATCGCCATGCCGGCCGGGTCGTTCTGGGCTTCCGCCCTGGCGTACTCAGCGTCGGCCTGCTCGCGGACGGTGCGGAACACCGCCTCCGCTTCTGGGGTCTGCGGCACGCAGTGCGGGACCGGGTGCCAGTCGGCCAGGTTGCCCGACTCACCAGGGCGGAAGTCGGCCCACCAGCGGGCAGTCTCCAGAATGGAAGCAGGCAGCGGGCGGTAGACGTCGTCCCGCCCCTCGCCGCGTGGGCCGCACTCTAGAATGATCAACCGGGCCAAGAAGCCGTTGGTCAGCAGCCGGGGCGACAGCGACTCGTAGAAGTGCTTGGGCACAGCGGTGCCGAACAGACACAGGCACGGCTGGTCGATCTCGGTCCGCTCGCGTCCGGCCTTGGCCCGCATGACGTACACGCTGGCTGCACTCGAGTACATCTGTAGGAGCATCGACACGATAGCCTCGTGCCGGGCGTCCTTGGCCCGGCTCACCCGCAGGAGCAGCCCGTCGATCTCGTCCACCTGGAAGAGCGAGGCGGGGTGGTTAAACAGGCGGTCTTCGATCCCCTCGCCGGACGCGAAGCTGGTGCCCAGACAACCGGCCAGGCCCGCCTCGTAGAGGATCTTGGTGTTGACCTTGCGGGCGTGGTCCTTGCCCACCCCCGAGTTGGCCAGACCGAGGACGTACAGATTCGTGCGGTTGTCCATCGCGTCCCGGACCTTTCGGCCGGCGAGCAATGCCTGGAGCGTGAGCGCCCCGGCGAAGGCCAGCACGGGCTCGGGGTACGGGGCGGTGTCGAGCGTGTATTGCATGACCTCGTCGATGAAACCGGGCACGCGGAGCAGTTCGGTCGGGGTCGGGCCGGGGTCCGCGGTGCCCGGCTCGTCGTCGGCCTCGCCCGGCTCGGCATAATACATCTGGTCGAAGTGGTTCTCCGCCAGGGCAACCGACACCGCATCCGGTTCGTATCTGGCAATGCTGGCGGCGATCCGCTCGACCTCACAGGGCGACAATGGTGGGACGCAGCGGTCTTGATTGACGCGCACCAGGGCCGACGTGATCTCGGCCTGCGACATGCCGACGCGCCGCATCGTGCCAGCCAGCCGGGCCAAGGTCGCGTTCCGTTGGCCGGCGGGGATTGGGTTCGCCTCGGTCCCGCCGCCCGCCGCGTGCGCGTACGCAGCGGGCGAGCCGTTGGCAGACAGGCGGGGGAGTATAGACGCTTGCGCCAAAGCGTCGAGGTCTTGAGTCAACCAAGCCGGCGGTTCAGGAAGACGGTCGGCTGGCTGGTCCAACTCGAGGTCTTCGACCCAACGGTATACGCCCTGTGCGGTTCGGCTGGGGGACACGACGATGTAGCCGCCGTCGGTGCGGACATCGACGCCCGGGCCGAGCTTGCCGGTCGAGCACTTCCAGGCCTTGCCTGGGGGCCGGCGAAAGACGAAGTGCCGTCCGCCGCGCGGGGTCAAAGCGATGCCTCCGGCGTTCGCCAGGCCGACGCCGCGCTCCGGATCGCCCGGCCATGAATTGGCCTCGCCGTCAAGGTCGATGACCACCAACCCTGCCGTCTGGATGCCGATATTCGCCATCGGGTGCTGCATCCACCAGCGCTCGATCTGGTCCGCATCCGCCGTGGCATCATGGAAGCCGTGTTCGGTGAGCGGGGCCTTGCCGCCCGGCACGCAGGGGAAGACCGGGTAGCCCAGCTCGGCGTATCGAAGAGCGGCAGTCAGCAGGTCGTTGGGCGTCACCACGGAACCTCCTCCTCCGCGGCGGCCGCGTTCGCCCCGAACGGAAAGTCGAGTGCGTCCTCAGGCAGATCACCGAGGGCATCATCGGTCAGATGCTCGTCCTCCAGCGGCGGCGGAATGTTGCCTAATTCGTAACCGATGATCCGGTCGTAGTCGTCGCCGGCGATGCGGCGGACGGTGATCGCGTGCGTAGGGGCCAGGCGGCCGTTTTGCGCCAGCGCAACTGCCTCTTCAGCCGTCTCGGGCACCGGCTCGCAGCAGCGATGCCTCCACCAGGCGACCGCTTTCTGCCGGGCGTAGCCGGTGTGCTCGAAGCAGACCCACTCCGACTTGTACTCGTGCCAACCGACCTTGTAGTCCACGCGCATGCTCTTGGGCGCGTCATCGCCGGCGCCGCGCTTGGTGTGGACGCTGTAAAACACGCTCCGCACCGGATACTTGGTCGTCGTCACTTCTCCCGACAAGATGCTGGCGTCGCTGGCCTTGGCGTCGTGGCGCTTGCGCTCCGGCGGCGGAAACTGGTAGCCGCAGTCGGGGCAGTGGGCATAGCCGGCGGCGACAACCGAATGGCACTCGGGACACTCCTTGGCCGGAGCCTCGCCGTTGCCGTTGCCGCCGCATTCCCGGACCCGGATTTGATCGACCGGCCCATGCCGCACGACGTTGCCGCCAAAGTCCAACACCAGGCAGTTGGCCTTGCTGGGGTGCAGCCGAAAGCCGCGCCCGACCATCTGGTAGTAAAGACCGGGCGACATCGTTGGCCGCAAGAGCACGACGCAATCGATGTGCGGCGCATCAAAGCCGGTGGTCAGCACGTTGACATTGCACAGGTATTTCAGTTCGCCGCGGCGGAACTGGTCAAGGATCGTGTCGCGCTCTTTGGCCGGTGTTTCGCCCGTGACGAACCCGCACTCGAGGCCGTGCTTCTCCTTCAGCACGCGGACGATGTGCCGGCCGTGCTTGATTCCTGATGCGAAGATCAGCACCGCCTGGCGGTCCCACGTGTACTCGACGACCTCCCCGCAGGCCGCCTCGACCAGCCGCTCGTCGTCCATGAGGTCTTCGACCTCGTCGGCTACGAACTCCCCGGCCCGGACGTGCAGCCGGCTGAAGTCGGCCTTGCTCGTCCCCGCCTTGGTCACGAGCGGGCACAAATAGCCCTGGATGATCAGCTCCCGCACGCCGACCTCATAGCAGATGTGGTTGAGGAAGCCGTCGGGCGTGCAGATCGGGCCCGTCTTCAAGCGGAACGGCGTCGCCGTGAAGCCGATGATCCGCAGGTGTGGGTTGACCACTCTGGCGTCAGCCAGGAACTGCCGGTACATGCCGTCGCCGTCCGGCGGGATCATGTGCGCCTCGTCGATGATGACCAGGTCAAAGGCATCGAGTTCGTAGGCCCGCTTGTAGACTGACTGAATGCCGGCGATGATCACGGCGTGCTCGGTATCGCGGCGCTTGAGGCCCGCCGAGTAGATGCCGAAGCGGACCTCGGGGCAGACCTTGATGAGCTTGTCGGCCGTCTGCTCCAGGAGTTCCTTGACGTGCGCCAAGATCAGAACGCGGCCCTCCCACAGGCCTACAGCGTCTTTGCAGATGCTGGCCATGACGGGCGTCTTCCCGCCGGCGGTCGGGATCACCACGCACGGATTATCATCACGCACGCGCAGGTGTGCGTAGACAGCGGCTTTGGCCTCTTCTTGGTACGGTCGTAAAGTCAGCATCTACACCTTCCGAATGCGGACTACGGTCTTGCCTCCCGCCACCGGCTCGCGCTTTTCGATGGCGAGCTGCACGATCTGGCTGTCGTCGGCGTAGGCCCCGCCGTGCTGCAGCGCATCGAGCAGCGCCTTTTGCACGTTGTCGATGTCGCGCCGGCGGCCGTCGGGCGGGAAGACCTCAACCTGCACGGCCAGCCGGCCCATGAGCGGCTCGACGCCCAGCGCCGCAAGGATCGCCAGCACGCGCTGGCGGAACCGGCGGCCCTCGCGGCTCATCAGGGTGCGATAGCCCACCCGCCGCCAGTAGTGGTTGATGCTGGGCGGGTAGGGCAGCTCGATTTCGACCATCAGGTGCGCCTCCAGGGCGGCGTGCTGCCCGCCGGCGCCTGGGTGTTGACCAGCGGCGGCTCCTTCTTCGAGTAGCCCTTGATCTCGTTGCCGATCTCGCCGGTGTCCTCGCGCTTCTTGCAGCGGACATGGATCACCAGCGGCAAGTTGTGCAGCTCGACCGAGTCGTTCGGGGCCAGCACGCCGACAGCCCGACAAATGGCGGAGAGTTCCGCCCTGGCGATCTGCACCGCAGTCGCATTCGGGTTGTCCAGGTTCAAGCGCGCCCAGAGGAAGCGGTTCTTGTACGGCCCCTCGATGATCTGGAAGGCCAGTTGCAGGTAGTGCCCCGTGCCGGCCTTGTTGGGCTTCATCTCGCTGTCGGTGATGACGGCGACATATTTGCCGGCTGGGATGGGTTCGAAATCAGTGGTGGGTTCGACCTGGTTGGCATCGAAGCCGCGTAGGTCAGCCATGTTCCATTACTCCTTCGGTTGATGGTTGTTGGTTAACGCTGCCATGAACGCCGCCCACGAGAGCGGTAGTTCCTCGACGATCCCATAGCGGTTCTTGGCCACGCACGACGGGCCACCCACGCAGCGCAAGATGCGCTCGCCCCCGTCCTTGCCGATCGCGTGCGCGATGGTCCGCTTGCGGTTGAAGCTGGCGTCCTCGGTCTGGGTGCGAATCTTCCGCGTGGCAAACAGCACCGCATCGCACCACTCGCTGACCAGCGCGGCGGCGTGCCTGTGCAGGCGCGGCGAGTAGCGGTCGTAAGGCGAAGATTCCGGGTCCTCGAACCGCTCGACCTTGGAGTGGGCGATCAACAGCACCACCATGCCGCGGGTGATGCGAAGCACATTGAGGTGGTCGATGATCTCGCGCCAGAAGGTCAGGGCATGGGTGTAGCCCCGGGCATAGCCGCCATCGACCTTCTCGATGGAGTTGACGCCGTATTGGCCGCACAGCTTGTCCCAGATCAGGCGTTCGAGCCAATCGAGGCTGTCGATGACGACGGTCTCGTAATCGTGCTGTTGCGTGCGCAGTTCGGTCAGGGCAGCGATCACGTCATCGTAGGTCGTGGCCAACGGGAACTTGTCGCAGTCGATTTCGTCGAGGCCGTCCTCGGTCTGGATGAAGATCGGCTTGCTGGTTTGCGAGCCGAAGGTGCTCTTGCCGATCCCCTCGACGCCATAGAGCAAAATGCGCGGCGGCTTGGGGGTACGGCCCCGCTGCACGCGGGCCAATAGGCTCATGCCTGGACCTCCTGGGGTTGCTGGTTGGGGGCGGCACCGACGCGCTCCACCCGAAACGCGTTGTTGCCGAATTCCCGCTGGACAAAGCCGACGAACAGGCGGTTGACATCCCGGCCGACCGGCGTGGCGGCGTCAATGACGCACGCACGCCGGTCCGGGTCCAGGAAATGCGCTGCGTCGAGCCGCACCTGGGTCTCGCCGTGCAAGCTCTCCGCGCCCCACAGCGCCAGGAGCAGCGTCGCCTCGATCTCCTCGAGCGGCACGTGCGGCGGAAACGAGTAGCGGTAGAGTTCCTTGGTCATGTCAGTTTCTCCGCGTGGAAGGGCCTCTACAGAAAGACCTTTGCAAAACGCGGGAGAACTGACGCACGGGCTCACAGATAAATCCGCAGGCCGGCATCCTCGAAGCACCGGCGCAGGCGCTGGACCTGGCGCTGGAGGGTCGAGCGCGGGACGCCCAGGTCGCGCGCAGCCTGCGAGAGCGACTGGTGCTTCAGCCGCTCGGCTAGGTCGCGCAGATCATCTGGCAGGTTGGCCAGTGCCTCGGCCAGGTCCGTGGCCAGGTCGATCTGCTCCTCGTGGCTGCGCCGCGGATCGACCGGCTCGGTGGAGTCGCCGGCGTTCTCGCGCGCTTGGTCGAGAGACTGGACGGTGCCGCCGTCGCGCTTCTTGGCCAGCCGCTCGCGCAGGATCATGGCCACGGCGCGCTCGATCACCGTCGTGACGAACACGTTGCGGTGGGCTTGCTCCGTGTCGAACAGATGAAGGCCCTGGAGCAGCCGCAGAATCAGCTCCTGCTCCAGATATTCGCGGTCCTGGCTGGTGAAGCCGGCCCGGCCAACAAGCTGCCTGGTCTTGCGGCGGATGATGCCCTTGGTGAACTTGTCGAGAACAACCTTTTCGTCGTGGACCATTGAAGGCTCCTCCCGGCCGCGCGGAGGAGCGGGCGTGGGCACGACGACAAGGCGAGGTGAAAGCAGGCCGGCCGCGTCAGCGGAGGCGATGCGAGTAGCGCCTTTCGGCGTTGCCCACAATCGCCTCCGCTTTGCGGCCGGCTGAATGTCGGGTGACTGAAATCGAAACGAGTTTGTACGACGGGGTGCCAAGCCCACCGTTAGGCAGCCACCTCCGTCACGATCATGCGGAACGGCAGCCCGTGCTTTATTTCCAGCACGTCGATGGTGCCGTTGCCTAGTTCGTCGAAATACTGGAACAGATCGACGACCTGTGCCTTCAGCAAAAAGTTGCCGGCGTCAAGTTCGGGCCGCGGGCCGTTCTCGCCGCCGAACTTGATTTCGCGCACGACGCGCGGCAGCGGGTCCAAGACGGGATCGCCCGCCCGAATCGCCAGATTCTCCAGCCGCCCGAAGTTGATGCTCTGCATCAACTCGAGCAGCCGCTTGCGCGGCTCGGGCAACGATGCTTTCGCCACAGCAACAACCATGTAGCTCACCTCCTGCGCCGCTCGGCGCAAAAGAAAACCCCGAGAAGCGGGCCCGGCGAAAGGCTCTTGTCGGGGTCTCAGTCGCCCCGTAGGGCGCTTGGCTCATTGCACGCCGGGCCACGCCTTTACGGGGAGGGCGTTACATCCGGCGTAACGTTGTTACCGGGCGTGTAACAAATCAGAGGCGAACTACAGATCCCAGGCCACGTCGGTTTCGGGCGAATAGCACAGGTACTGTCCCGTCTGGATCGAGTTCATGAGATGCCGCGCAAGGTCGGGATGCTTTTTTTCGATCTTCGTGATCGTCCGGTTGATGGCGTTGGTCACTGACGTGCGGGCCCTCTCGGCGTCGTCGCCAATTTTCCGCTTCCTGCCGCCGAAGCCCGTTGCCGACGTGATCTGCTTCGTCAGGGCGTCGATTCTTTCCTGGATTTGCTCTTGTCTCGCGAGATCATTGTTCGCCTTGGCCTCTGCCAACTCGGACCGGAGGTCGTCATATTGCTCGCGGTACTTTTCAATAGCTTGGTTGTCGGCAACCGGAGTTCCAACCAACGGCTTGAAAGCTTGGTTGCCCGAGGCAATGGCCTTGAGCATAGCCGCATGGATGTGGCACCGTTTCTTGCCGATCAGCTGTGCGATATATCTCAAGCCCAGGCTGTCCTTGAGTCGAAGCGTCTTGCCGGCGAACATCAACGTCCAAACGTCGAATTCCAGCTGGAAAACGTTCTGGCCCGTTTCCGGCGGGATCTCGGCACTCGTCAAGCTGGTCACCCCGGTCGCTTGGGAGACCAGTGTGTCCAGGGATTCCAATGGCTGAAAATAGCCAGCGCGATCGGCAGTGATTGCTTCTGCGAGGCAGACAAAAGCAGAACCATTGATCCGCAAGGCTGAATTGGCTGCCTGGCGGAACCAGCGACGGGTCGGTGCCATCAAGATGAAGGGGGCATGCTTCTCTGCAATCAGGCCCGCAGCTACCACATGCAGGTCTGCGGATTCAAACGGAAATGTGAGAAAGCTCGCATAACGGGTTGTGGACGCCGAGGTGAAGGAGCCCAGGAACAGGGTCGTTCCGTTGCATTCTTCCGGCATTCCGTTCCGCTCAATACCGAACGCGTCGGCCACTCGTTTTGCAAACTGCCGCCGATCAAGCTCGTAAACGATTAACTCGCTCTTTGACAGGGTGATGGTGTCCCCCGTCTCCCGGCAAACACCCACGTAATCGTCCGGGCCGTGCTCGACGATCTGGTATGGAAGTCCGTTGCCATCGAGCCGGGGGTAAGACGTTGCGAGACCTTGGCGCGGTCGGAGAAAAGGTTTGATCAGATCGAATTCACTTCCGAGCATCGCCCGCCAGTCGGCTTCAACGGCAGCGTGCCCTCCCAGTGATTCAAGAACCTGCCATAGCTGCGTCAACCTGTTCACCCTGTTCGACCTCTTTCTTGATGATGAACCCGCGAGCCTCAAGCCAAGCTTCGACGTAGATAGCGTCATCGTCCCGAGTGAACTGGGCGATGTTCGACGGCCGGATCACCACCGTCCGCGGCGTCTTGCAATCAGAGAATTTGACCTGAAAACTCGCGCGAATAATACGGCCGCCCTCCGGGAAGTCGCGTCCGCGTGCCTCCAGCGCGGCGAACACGTCTTCCGACTTCCGAATGACGATCTCCCAAGGGGTTCCGGGATAAAAGAACTGGACTTCCTTGAGTTTGATCCAGTCGATGCCATCGATGTCCACGCAGTTTAGCGCCGCCGGCCCGAATTCGCGCAGCGGCTCCAACGTGTATTTCTCGGTTCCGGGGAAAAACTCTTCGCTGCCAAACACCTGCTTGCCGAACTGGGTGCGGTAGAGTTGCTTCTCTCCCTTGGAACGAGCGTTGATCCGCAGTTCGCCGATGGCCGGCTGATAGACCAGCACATCGTATTTCAGGGGGCGGTAGCAGACACTCGATGCTTCGACGCCTTCCAGGCTTTCTTCCCGTTTGAACGGCTCGCCGTGGCGCACAAGAAACCAAATGCTGTCTTCCTTCTCGAACATGAACACGCGCGTTCCCCGACCGCGCTTCTTCTGTTCGAACCAGGCGTCGAGTGCCTGTTCCAGGTTCTCGAGTTGCTTGGCCGACGGCCGCCTGAACTGGGGAATGGGGTTCTGGTCGGTCTGGTAGGACTCGTATGACCGGACCTTGGCCAGATAGTGTTCGGCGTGCTTTCGCTCCAGGATGTCCTTATTGAGCAGCCAGATTTGGACCGCAATGTCGGCAGGCGAGTGGTCGGACCCACACGCGAGCCTCAGTTTCTGCTGCTTTGCCTCGGCGAGCAAGGCATCCATGCCCTCGGGTGTCGCCATCTCGTCCACGAAGTAGAGGGCATCGATGAGTTCTTTGGGTGTCTTCGTGTCGGGCGTCATGAAGATCGTCACCAGCCCATCGTAGTCCAATTCCTCACCCGAGCCGGGCCCGGGCAGGGAGACGCCGCGCGAGGTGAAGAAGGGCCGGTACGGCTTGAGAAAAGCCATCAGGTTCGCTGGGGCCACGGCCCTTAGGGTTTCGGGGCAAGAAAAACGTCGCAGCGCGAAGGTCGCCATTGATTTGCCTCTCCTTTGGTTCCGGCGAAGCGCTTGTGTGGGGGCTTCAGATTGCCCCGCGCGGCGGGATAGCCGGCTGACCTCCTGCCAAGTACGAACGTCCCTATCCTCACCGGCATGCTTTGCATCCTGGCAGCGCGTATCGCGAGTTCAGCAATATTATACCCGCAAAGCCCTTAGCTGTACGAGGCTTGTTGCAGTTCCCGCCACATCCGCCGCTGCTTCCGCCAATCTGGGGTGGAGGCGATGGGCTGCAGCTGGCGCAGGTGGATCGGGTCGCGGCCGCGTTCCGTCCGGGGCAGGAAGAGGATGGCCTCCTGGATGTCCGGGGCCAGGTTCAAGAGGTTCATGACCTGGCTGATCCGCGGCCGCGTCACGTGGCCCAGCGTGGCCAGCTCGCTGTAGTCCGCGACCACGCCGGCGCGGATCAGTTGGTCGAAGCGGATCGCCAGGGCCATCAGGCGGGCCACGCGCGGCACGCGGCCCGGTTCCCTGGCCACGGGCGCCGGTTGTTCGCCGGCGCGCATCTTCTTTCCGTTGCCCCGGCCGCATCGGCGGAAGTGGACATTCCATTCGATGGTCAGCGGTGTCATGCGATCTCCTCCTTACGTTGGCTGGCCACGCCCCCGGCTAGCGTCTTGATGCCCGACGGGCGGAAGGTGATGGCGACCTTGCCCTGGGCCCCGTCGTAGTCGACGCGCTCGACAAGCAACTGAACGATGCGGGCCTGCTCGCGCGGCGTGAACGAATCCCAGACCGGATCGAAGACGGACAAGGCTCGTGCGACCTCGCGCTCGTCAACCAGCTCGCGGCTCAAGGCGATGACCTGCTCGCGTATCTCGGTTGCCCGGCGCTCAGCGTTACGGATGCGCTCCTGAAGGTCCGCCAGCCTGGAGACGGTGGGCGTGTTGCGGTCGGCCGGGGCGATCTGCTCCACCAGCTTGCGGACCTCGCCGTTCCATTTCTGCAGTTCCCGTTCGAGGCCATGCCGCTCGGCTTCCAGTTCCGCCACGCGGGCGCGACCCTGCACGCGGACCTGGGCGATGGTCTCATTCAGCACGGCCGGGTCCTGGCCGATGCCCTTGATCTGGTCCACGACGAACTGCTCAATCTCCGTCGCGGGGATCGATTTCGACGGGCAAGTGTGCCAGCCGCGCTTCTGGGCGTTGGAGCAGACGTAGTAGCGATAGCGTTTAGTCCTGTTCTTGGTCGCGTGCGTCGGCGTCATGGCGCAGCCGCAAGGGACGCACCGCAAGATGCCCTTGAGCAGCGCGCCGAACTTGTTGCGGACCGCCGCGCCTCCCGTGCGGCCGTTCCGCTGGAGCAGGGCCTGCACCCGCTGCCAGACTTCTACATCCACGATGGCGGCGTGTTCGCCGTCGTGAACCTCGTCCTTGTACTTGATCTTGCCGATGTAGGCGACGTTGGTGAGCAGCTTGTGCAGGCTGGTCTTGGTGAACGGCTTGCCGCCGCGCTCGCGGCCTTTGCGCGTCGTCCAGCGCTTGTTGACCCAACCCCGGCGGTCAAGTTCCTCGATGACCGGGACCAGGCCTTCGTGCTCGAGGTACAGCTCGAAGATGGCCCGGACGCGGACCGCCTCGTCCTCGTTCACGATGAGCTTGAAACCGCGAGGGTCGATGTCGTAGCCCAGGATCGGGTGCCCACCGGCCCACTTCCCCTTCCGGCGGGCGGCGGCGATCTTGTCGCGCGTCCGCTCCGAAATGATCTCGCGCTCGAACTGGGCGAAGGACAAGAGGACGTTCAAAACCAGCCGGCCCATTGACGTGGCCGTGTTGAACTGCTGGGTGACGCTGACGAACGAGACCTGGTGCTTCTCGAACGACTCCATCATCTTGGCGAAGTCGAGCAGGGACCGGCTGAGGCGGTCGACTTTGTAGACGACCACGCAGTCAATCCGGCCCGCCTCGATGTCGGCCAGGAGGCGCTGCAGCGCGGGCCGCTCCATGTTGCCGCCGGTGAAGCCGCCGTCGTCGTAGCGGTCCGGCAGGCACGTCCAGCCCTCATGGGCTTGGCTCTTGATGTACGCCTCGCCCGACTCGCGTTGGGCGTCGAGCGAGTTAAACTCCTGGTCCA
>FWPU01003617.1_pt1 | contig 38352 bp, 25 predicted proteins | sample 2228361 | NCBI WGS metagenome assembly FWPU01 (sample SAMEA103939777, study PRJEB20133) | metagenome | reverse complement strand
CCACAGGGGGCGAGAACACAGCCCCTTCCCCCTGTGGGGGAAGGTCAGGATGGGGGCAGGCCAGCCCCCTCTCTAGCTCTCCCCCGAAGGGGGCGAGAATAGTCCCTTCCCCCTGTGGGGGAAGGTCAGGATGGGGGCGTGGTGCCGCCCTAAATTACCCTTTCAAGTTGTTAATCGAACAAACAGTCCTCTCGGAGATGGCTATGGCTACTGCCGGGACGATGCCACTATTCACTGACGTGCCGGAAAAGAAACTGCTCCTGCTCATGGACGGCCATGCCCTGGTGCACCGCGCCTGGCACGCCATCCAGCAGCCGCTGAGCCTGAGGAGCACGGGGGAGGAGATACGGGCCGTTTACGGCTTCATGAACAGCTTCCTCCGCACTCTGATTGATGTCAAGCCTACTCACTGCGCCATCGCCTTCGATGTCCGGGGGCCGACTTTCAGGCACCTGAGCTACGAGCAGTACAAGGCCCACAGGCCGGAGTCGCCGCCGGAGCTGCACCACCAGTTCGAGCGCGTGCGTCAGATAGTCCGGGCCTTCCGCATTCCCATCTACGAAATGGAGGGCTACGAGGCCGACGACGTCATCGGCACCCTGTGCCGCCAGGCCGAGGAGCAGCAGGTGGAAACGGTCATCCTGACCGGCGACACCGATACGCTGCAACTGGTCTCCCCCTGGGTGCGGGTGCTGCTGACCTACAGCATCCAGAAGCGCACCCTGTACGACGAGAACGCCGTCCGCGAGCGCTACGGCGGCCTCATGCCCGGCGCCCTGGCAGACCTGAAGGCCCTTCATGGCGACCCGTCGGACAACATCCCGGGCATCCCTGGCATCGGCGACAAGACAGCCATACGCCTGCTCAACGAGTTCGGCAGCATAGACGGCCTGTACCAGCACCTGGACAGGGTTCGTCCCCCCAGGATCCAGGAGGCCCTGCGGGAGAACAGGGAGGCTGTGCTGCGCTCCAGGGCGCTGACCACCATAGACCGCAACGTGCCCATCCAGCTTGACCTGGAGGCCACGCGCTTCTGGCGCTACGACCGGGCCGAGGTCATCGAGGTCATGCGAGAGCTGGAGTTCTTCAGCCTGGTGTCGCGCATTCCCGAGCCGGCGGGCAATGGCGCGACCCAGGCCGAGGGAATAGAGGCTCCCACTGCCCTCGCGAAGGACTCGCCGCCCAAGTATGGCATCGTGGACACCACGGAGAAGCTGGAGGCGCTGGCGCAGGAGCTGGAGTCCGCGCCGTGCTTCGCCTTCGACACTGAGACCACCTCCCTGGACCCCTTGAGGGCGCGGCTGGTCGGCCTCGCCTTTTCCACGGGGCCAGAGAAGGGCTGGTATGTGCCAGTGGGGCACGTCAGCGGCACGCAGCTACCAGCGCAGCAGGTGCTGGAGCGCCTCAGGCCGCTGCTGGAGGACGAGTCTTTGCCCAAGTTGGCCCACAATGCCAACTACGACATGACCCTGCTGGAGGAGCAGGGCGTGAAGGTCAGAGGGCTGGCCTTCGACACCATGCTGGCCGCCCATCTATGCGGCAGGAAGACCCTGAACCTGAAGGCGCTGGCCCTGGAGTGCCTCCACGTGGAGATGACGCCCATTACCGACCTCATCGGCACGGGCCGCAAGCAGCTTACCATGGACCAGGTGCCCATCGAGAAGGTGGCCGAGTACGCCGGCGCCGACGCCGACTTCACCCAGCGTCTCTATCCCATCTTACGCAAGGAGCTGGAGGAGCAGGGCCTGGGCCGCCTCCTGGAGACGGTGGAGCTGCCCCTGGTGCCGGTGCTGGTGCGCATGCAGCGCAACGGCGTCTCGCTGGATGCGGACCTGCTGCGGCGCATGTCCGTGGAGCTGGGCGAGCAGCTCGCCCGCATTGAGTCCGAGACATATAAGCTGGTGGGCCGCCAGTTCAACCTCAACTCCTCTCAGCAGCTTAGCGACCTGCTGTTCAAGGAGCTGCGGCTGCCGCTCACCAAGCGGACCCAGAAGGGCTACTCCACCGACGCCGCCTCGCTGGACGCGCTGCGAGAACTGCTGGACCAGGGCGCGTCCGAGGGCGTGGACGCCCGCGCACGCCAGGTGCTGGAGCATATCCTGGAGTACCGCCAGCTCTCCAAGATCAAGTCCACCTACGTGGACGCCCTGCCCGACATGGTGAACCCCAGGACGGGCCGCATCCATACCAGCTACAACCAGACAGGCTCGGCCACGGGCAGGATTTCCAGCAATGACCCCAACGTGCAGAACATCCCGGTGAGGACGGAGCTGGGCAAGCGTGTGCGCAAGGCCTTCGTCGCCCGCGAGGCGCCCAGGTGGACTCTGTTGGGGGCCGACTACTCCCAGATAGAGCTGCGCATCCTGGCCCACATGTCCCAGGACGCCGGCCTGCTGGAGGCCTTCCGCCAGGACGAGGACATCCACTCGGCCACGGCATCCTCGGTGTACGGCGTGCCCATCGGCGCGGTGACGCCGGACATGCGGCGCATCGCCAAGATCATGAACTTTGGCGTGCTCTACGGCCTCAGCCCCTTCGGCATACGAGAGCAGACGGGGCTTAGCCCTGAGGAGGGCGCCAGGTTCATCGAGACCTACTTCGGCAAGTACCCCGGCATCAGGAAGTACATTGAGGAGACCAAAGCCAAGGTGCGGCAGACCGGCTACGTGGAAACGTTGCTGGGGCGCCGGCGCTACATACCCGAGGTCCAGTCCAGCAACTACAACGTGCGCTCCGCCGGCGAGCGCATGGCCATCAACATGCCCATCCAGGGCACCGCGGCGGACATCATCAAGATCGCCATGGTGCGCATCCACCAGCGCATGGAAGACCTGAAACTCAGGTCGCTCATGATTATCCAGGTCCACGATGAGCTTATATTCGAGGTGCCCCAGGAGGAGCTGGAGCAGATGAAGGCCGTCCTGCTGGAGCTTATGCCCTCGGCCCTGCAACTGTCGGTGCCCCTCAAGGTGGAGCTTAAGACTGGCTATACATGGGGCGACATGGAGTAGACACAGCCGTCCTGGCCCGGCAAGGAGTGGCTTGAATCATCTGCAAGGGCGGCCAGCCATACACCGGTGTCAAGTTGACATGTGAAAGCCGTGTTCATTAACATGGTAGCGTTACATAGAGCAAGTCAAGGAGTTCTCAAACTTGGAGCCGACAGAGTCCATAACGATCCTGCAAGCTGTGGGACTCTACATCAATAGCATCAAGGCCAGGACCTCTCAGCAGTACACACAGCAAGAGCTTTCCCGCTTCGTCCACTGGTGTGGGCTGGAACGGACCCTCGCAGACCTCAATCCCTCGGTGATTGGAGACTACACTGACCAGGTAGGTTATACCCCCCAGGCGGCGGAGCGCCTGCAAGTTGTGCGCGACTTCCTGTCCTACGCCAGGAAGAAGGGGCTCATGGACAAGAACCTGGCGCAGCACGTCAGGATACGCAAGCCCAAGGCCCGCTCCAACCACAACAACCACTCGCAGGAGGCGCGAGAGCCTGTGGAGCTCACTCCCGAGGGCCACGCCCAGCTAGTGATGGAACTGGAGCAGTTGAAAGCCATGCGTGCGCCCCTCGCCCAGGAAATTCAGCGGGCTGCCGCCGACAAGGATGTCAGGGAGAACGCCCCGCTGGAAGCTGCCCGGGAGCAGCTTGGCATGCTGGAGTCCCAGATCAGGGCCAAAGAGGCAAAGCTCAGCGCGGCGGTCATCATAGACCCGTCCACCCATCAAAGCCACCATGCCGCCAGGTTGGGGCGCTACGTCTCCGTCAAGGACCTGAGCACAGGCAAGGAGACCACCTACATGCTGGTCAGTCCCCCGGAAGCGAACCCACTGGATGGCAAGATTTCCGACGCCTCGCCACTGGGCAAAGCCCTGCTGGGGCGCTTCCCTGGGCAGGAGGTGGAAGTAGAGACTCCCAGGGGCAAGATGCGCTACCGCATCCTCAAAGTCTCCTCTTAGGCGCCGCGGCCCTCTGGAATTTTCCCTTCTGTCGAGGCATAAAACATAAAGCGTTCACGCTGGGCGGAGCGGTGGACCTCTTGACTGAGGAGGTCTGCCGCTCCGCTCAAGGTGATACTTGCTGCGACTTCTTCCTCATGAGGAGACGCACCGTTGGCTGTCAGAATAGTAAGGCCCCATCCCTGGACGTGGCTGATTGCCTTCATGGCTGCTGGCGTGCCCGCCTTCGCCCTGCGGGCGTCTGGCGTACACATTGAGCCGACCCTTGCTGCACTGATATACGGCCTTGGTATAGTGGCCGGGGCTTTCCTCATCTCCTGGGCGGCAGAGGTCGCCCAGCTAGACGTGTCGGCGTCCTTCGCCATCGCGGTGCTGGCGCTCATTGCCATCCTGCCCGAGTACAGCATCGAGGCGGTGCTGGCCTGGAAGGCCGGCGCGTCCTACGACCCCGCCGTTGGCCAGATAACGGAGCAGATGCACCTGGTGGCTGCCAATGTCACGGGCGCCAACAGGCTGCTCATCGGCATGGGGTGGTCGCTGGTAATCCTGCTGTTCTGGCTCAAGCGCCGGCGCACCCTGGACCTCCGCGGCTACATGTCCCTGGAGATGACCATGCTCGTCCTGGCCACCGTGGCCAGCTTCTCCATCTTCTTCATGAGCGAGGTACACCTGGTACTGGCCGTGGTGCTCATAGGCATGTATTTCTTTTACCTGTGGGCCAGCTCGCTGCGGGCCGCCGAGGAGCCGGAGCTTATGGGCGTGGCCCAGCTTATAGGCTCCCTGCCCGCACGACAGCGCAGGGCGCTGGTGCTGCTCCTGTTCATTTACTCCGCAGCCATCATCCTCGTGGCGGCGGAGCCTTTCGTCGAGGCCCTGGTGGAGACGGGCACCGAGCTGGGCATTGACGAGTTCATCCTGATTCAGTGGATAGCCCCCCTGGCATCGGAGTCGCCGGAGATAATCGTGGCCATGCTTTTCAGCCTGCGGGCCAACCCCCTGGCCGGCATCACGACGCTCATTTCGGCAGAAGTCAACCAGTTGACCCTGCTCATTGGCAGCATGGTAGCGGTCTTCAGTATCTCCGCCGGCGACCTGTTGAGCTTCCCCATGGACCACAGGCAGACATCCGAGTTCCTGCTGACATCTGCCGTATCGGCCTTCGGCATAATGCTACTGGCCCCGCGAATGGTCTCCTGGAAAGGCGGCGCTTTGCTGCTGGGCCTTTTCATCGCCCACCTGTTCTTCACCGAAGGCAGCGAGCGCCTGGTCTTCGCCTACATCTACCTGGGCCTGGCGGTGCTGCTGATGGTGGTCAGCCCGCGCAGGCTCAAGCACTTGCTCAAGGGCAACTCGGAGTAAGAGCGCCCCGCGGGCCTTACCACACCCCCGGGCCTCCTCCACAGATTAGCCAGCACCGTGCCCCCAGAGGCTGACCGGGGCATCCAAACCAGGTCCGCGCGGCTGTGTGCAGCGGTGTACGCCTGCGCTGCACCGCAAGGCAGGTGCCCTTTTCTCCCGCCGTCCCCATACTTGCTACGCCCCGCTCAGCGAAGGCACCGGAGCAACACTCTGAGGGAGAGACCTTGCCCGGCCTCTGTTTGACACAGCGGCGAGGGCGTGCTACATTCTTGCAACTATTCGCTGGTATTCGGCAAGACTCCCGAAGCATTCAGGCGGGGCCTCTGCTCCTGGAGAAGGACAATAAGGACAGCCGCGTGAAGAGAGTGAATGCATGGTCAGCCATAGCCATTGTCATGTTGTCGGCACTGGCGAGCGCCATCTTGCCGGCGCCGCTCCTCTATGCCCAGGGCAGCGGCCAGTGCGCCGCGGCCCCGCCGGGCTATAACTCCATCGAGGGCACCGGCGGCAACGACAACCTGACCGGTACTCCCGGCAACGACTGGGTCCATGGACTCGGCGGAAACGACGTCATACATGGCGGCGGTGGCGATGACATCCTGTGCGGCGGGCCGGGCAACGACGACCTGTACGGCGAGGACGGCGCCGACACCCTGTGGGGCGGCGAGGGCGAAACGCTCAGCCAGGGCTCTGGCAACGACGACCTGTATGGCGGGCCAGGCAATGACACCCTCTATGGCGGGGACGGCATTGACAAGCTGCACGGGGGCGACGACGCCGACTCGCTCTTCGGCGAGCAGGGCGACGATGACCTTTTCGGCGAGGGCGGCGATGACCCCATGCTGGACGGCGGCCAGGGCAACGACGAGATTCACGGCGGGCCAGGAAACGATGCCGAGCTTGACGGCTCCGACGGCAGCGATGTCCTGTTCGGCGAGGAAGGCAACGACACCCTTCAGGACGACGTTGGCCTCGGCGCGGACGAGATGCACGGCGGCCCGGGCGACGACTCGCTGTCCGGAGGCGGCGGCAACGACATGCTGAATGGCGACGACGGCAGCGATACAGTCTTCGGCGGCGAGGGCAACGACACCATCCACGGCGAGAACGCCTTCGGCGGCTTCTTCCCCGGCAACGACGTGCTGCACGGAGGCGGCGGCCAGGACGATATCTTTGGCGACGCCGGCGACGATGACCTCTTCGGCGACGGCAGCAACGATAACCTGGATGGTAAAGAGGGCAATGACGAGCTCCACGGCGGCCCTGGCCGCGATAACCTTGATGGCGGCCCTGGCCAGGACCAGCTCTTTGGAGAAGGCGGCAGGGACACGCTCTTTGGCGGCGATGACAACGACATCCTGGACGGCGGCAGCGATAACGACCGCCTGGACGGCGGCGAGGGCGACGACCACCTGGACGGCGGCACCGGCAGCGACTACCGGGACGACTCCCTTATGGACCCCTTCTTCGGCGGCCTGTTCGGCGGGCCGGGCAACGACACGCTCAATGGCGGGGATGGCAGGGACCTGCTGGAGGGCGGCCCCGGCAACGACACCCTGAACGGCGAAGACGATGACGATAGCGGGCCTGACGCCGGACTGTTCGGCGACGAGGGCGACGACACGCTCAACGGCGGCAGGGGCAGCGACGACCTGTTCGGCAGGGACGATAACGACACGCTGTTCGGCGGCATCGGGAGCGGCGAGGACGACCTCAACGGCGGCAATGGCAACGACAAGCTGTACGGTGAGGACGGCGCCGATTCCCTGCATGGCGGGGAGAACGATGACGAGGTGCATGGCGGCGACGGCCCCGATACCATGTATGGCGGCAGCGGCGACGACGCGCTCTTCGGCGAGGATGGCAGCGACGAGCTGCATGGCGACAACCAGTTCGGCCCTTCGGACGTCGGAGGCAATGACAAGCTGTTCGGCGGGCCAGGCGATGACAAGCTGAACGGCCAGGTAGGCCACGATGTCCTGTTTGGCAATGCCGGCAAGGACAGGCTCAGCGGCGGCGATGGCAGCGATTACCTGAACAGCAAAGATAACGTCGTGAACAACGACCCGGATGTCAACGGCGGCCCTGGCACCGACATATGCAAGACCGACCCTGACCCCAGGCAGAACTGCGAGCTTGCCGCGCTCATCAGCATAAACGCCGCTATTGACATCCTGCGTCCTGGACAGAGCAACCGCATCAGCCTGGACGCCTCGGAGGTGGCGACCCTTTCCACCCTCAGGGACTGGCGAGTCCTGGAGCCTGACGGCGACCAGTGCGTTGACCCCTCCAAGGAAGGCCTCCAGGTCCGGGGCGGCACATCGGTGGTGAACAGCTACCCGGACGACTACGTCATCGCCAGGGACGACGACAGGGCCATCGGCAACAACGTCTGCGACACGGTAGTGGCGACCCAGGCCATCTACAGGCTCAGGGTGCTGGCGGACATTGACCCGGTGGACATCGTGTTCCAGGAGACACTGGAGACCTTCTTCACCGTGTCCGCCGACGCCGTGGACAACTGCCCCGAGGTCTCCAATCCCGACCAGGCCGACCTGGACGGCGATGGCCTGGGCGACGCCTGCGACCCGGAAAACATTGTGAGGATTGACATCAAGCCAGGCGCCGATCCCAACCTGATAGACCTCAGCGGGCCTGGAGTCATCCGGGTGGCGATAATCACTGACAGGGCATTCGATGCCGCCTCGGTCAATCCCCTGAGCGTCACCTTCGGCCCACGGCGGGCCACGGAAATTCATCGCAAGGGCCATCTAAGGGATGTAGATGGAGACGGCGACCTGGATATGCTGCTGCACTTCGACACCCAGGCTACAGGCATCGCCTGCGGCGACAGGAGCGCCACGCTGCACGGGGAGCTTCTCAACGGCATACCCATAGCAGGCAGCGACGCGATTCAGACGGTGGGCTGCCAGTAATACCGGCTCTGCCTGAAGGTGGCGATTATCTCTGTCTGGGGAGACCTGGCCTGGGCAGACGTCTCACCCCCGTCCTGACCTCCCCGTCGAGGGGGGAAGGGAATTTCCTCTCCCCCTTGACGGGGGAGAGTCAGAGCGGGGGTGAAGCGTTCGCCAACCATCAGGCAGGCCTTGCGTGCTGTCCTTTTGCCAAAACGCCAATAATCAGGCTATCCTTATAGGCGGCACAGGGATATATGCGTCGCTGAATAAGGAGTTGGCATGGCCGCCCAGGTCAGTGAGTCGGACACCCGGGAGCTGGTGGAAGAGCTGAAGCGGCTGGTGAAAGGCGAGGTGCGCTTCGACAGGATGACACGCATCCTCTACAGCACCGACGCCAGCATCTACCAGGTCGAGCCTGTCGGCGTCGTCATACCCAGGAGCGCCGAGGACGTCATCGCCGTCATCGAGACGGCCAGCAAGTACGGCGTGCCGGTGCTGCCACGTGGCGGCGGCACCAGCCTGGCAGGCCAGACGGTGGGCCACGCCATCGTCATGGACTTCTCCAGGTACATGTGCAACGTCATCGAGGTCAACGCCGAGGAAGGCTGGGTGCGCACCCAGCCCGGCATCGTTCTGGACCAGCTCAACCGGCACCTGGCCCAGTACGGCATGCTCTTCACCCCAGACCCCAGCACCAGCAACCGGGGCAACGTCGGCGGCGCCCTGGGCAACAACTCCTGCGGCACCCACTCCATCATCTGGGGCAAGACCGTGGACAACGTCATCGAAATGGACGTGGTGCTGTCCAACGGTAAGACGGCCCGCTTCGGCCCCCTGGACGGCGAGCAGCTTGAGGCGAAAATGCGCGCCGACGGCCTGGAGGGCGACATCTACCGCAAGCTCTTCGCCATCGCCGAGGCCAACCGCGAGGAGATCATACGCCGCTACCCCAAGATACAGCGCCGCGTCTCCGGCTACAACCTGGACGAGTTTGTCAGCGGCCAGCCCTTCAACATGGCCCGGTTCGTGGTCGGCTCCGAGGGCACCCTGGTAGCCATCACCGAGGCGAAGCTCAAAATCGTCAAGAAGCCGAAGATGACCGCCGTGGGCGTGCTCCACTTCAGGGACCTCATCGAGTCCATGGAGGCCACCGTCGCCACCCTGGAGCTGGGGCCGGCCGCCGTGGAGCACATCGGCAGCATGATCCTGCGCAACGCCAGGAGCAACCTGGCCTACTCCCGCCTGACCGACTTCATCGAGGGCGACCCTGACTCGCTGCTGGCCGTGGAGTTCTTCGGCGAGTCGGAGGCGGAGCTACAGGCCAGGCTGGACAGGCTGGAGGAGCGCATGAAGCGCGGCGGCCTGGGCTACGCCATGCGCCGCATGCTCAAGCCCGAGGACCAGCAGCGCGTCTGGGCCGTGCGCCAGGCCGGCCTGTGCCTGATGATGAACGTCCCCGGCGACGCCAAGCCCCTCCCCTTCGTGGAGGACACCGCCGTGGCCCCCGAAGTCCTGCCCCAGTTCGTGCGCCGCTTTGACCAGATAATCCGGGAGCACGGCACCGAGGCCGGCTACTACGGCCACGCCAGCGTCGGCTGCCTGCATATCCGGCCCCTCATCAACCTGAAGCTCCAGGAGGGCGTGGACAGGATGGTGTCCATCGCCGACGCCATCAGCGACCTGGTGCTGGAGTTCGGCGGCGCCATGAGCGGCGAGCACGGCGACGGCCTGGTGCGCAGCGTCTGGAACGAGAAGATGTTCGGCCCCCAGATTTACAACGCCTTCCGGGAGGTCAAGCGGGCCTTCGACCCCAGGGGCATCATGAACCCTGGCAAGATCGTGGACTCGCCGCCCATGACCGAGAACCTGCGCATCGGCCCCGGCTACAGAACGCTGGACGTCAAGACCGGCTTCTCCTACTCCGCCGAGGGCAGCTTCGCCAGCGCCATCGAGATGTGCAACGGCCAGGGCGCGTGCAGGAAGCTGGGCGGCGTCATGTGCCCGTCCTACCAGGTGACCCGCGACGAGGAGCACTCCACGCGGGGCCGGGCCAACGCCCTGCGGGCCGCCATGTCCGGCGCCCTGCCTGTGGACGCCCTCACCAGCCAGCGCCTCTACGAGGTCATGGACCTGTGCGTGGAGTGCAAGGGCTGCAAGGCCGAATGCCCCTCCAACGTGGACATGGCCCGGCTCAAGTACGAGTTCCTGGACCGCTACCACAAGGCCAACGGCTACCCCCTGCGCAACCGCATCTTCGGCAACATCGCCGACCTGAGCCGGCTGGGCTGCGCCTTCGCCCCGCTGTCCAACTGGCCGCTGAGGTCGGCGGCCTTCCGGGAGCTGCTGGAGAACATCGCCGGCATAGACCGCCGGCGCCCGCTGCCGGCCTTCGCCGGCCAGACCTTCCCCCAGTGGTTCCGGGCGCGCGGCGGCTCGCCGGCCACCGCCGCCAGGCACGGCCAGGTGGTGCTCTTCAGCGACACCTTCACCAGCTACAACCACCCGGAGATAGGCAGGGCAGCGGTGACGGTGCTGGAGAGGCTGGGCTTCCAGGTGGTGCTACTGCCCTGGAAGTGCTGCGGCCGGCCCATGCTCTCCAAGGGCATGCTGGACAGGGCCAGGCGCAGCGCCCGCCTCAACGTGGAGCTGGCCTACTCCTACGTGGAGAAGGGCGCCAGGCTGGTGGGCCTAGAGCCAAGCTGCATCCTCATGTTCCGCGACGACTACGTGGACCTGCTGGGCAACGATTCCAGGGCCCGCGCCGTGGCCGACGCCACCATGCTCATCGAGCAGTTCTTCCTCTACGCCCAGGCCGAGAAGGGGGCGAGGCTGGAGTTCACCAGGCCACCCGGGAAGGTGCTGTTCCACGGCCACTGCCATCAGAAGGCGCTGGTGGGCACCCGGCCCGCCATGCAGGTGCTGCGCGCCATCCCCGGCTGCGAGGCCGTTGAAATCAACGCAGGCTGCTGCGGCATGGCCGGGGCCTTCGGCTTTGAGAAGGAGCACTACGACATCTCCCTCAAGATGGGAGAACTGGCCCTGTTCCCTGCCATCCGGTCGCAGCAGGGCGAGTCCGTGGTGGTCAGTGAGGGCGTGTCCTGCCGCCAGCAGATCGAGCACGGCACCGGCAAGCGGGCCAGGCACCTGGTGGAGGTGCTAGCCGGGGCGCTGTAGGCATGGCTAGGGCCGTCGCCCGGGCACTCTTTTATTCAATACCGTGGGGGGGGGGTGAGGTCCGCTGCCATGCTGCTCTACCACCTGGCTCCAAAAGACTGCCCGCTTTTCAACTCCAGCCGGTGTGTGCCCCGCAGGTATTGCCATGCCCACTTGCTGTCGTCGCCTGACTCGCCAGGCCGCCACTGGTGTAGAATGTCCCTGACCTAGGCTTGACCAAACAGCGCAGAGAGGACAGTGTCATGGGAATAGACCATCTCAGGGTCCCGGCGGACAGGCTGACCAGCCCCTGCGACCCCAGCAGCCTCGGCTTCGAGACCACGGCGGAGGTGTCTCCCCTGGAAGGCACCATAGGCCAGGAACGTGCGGTCAGCGCCATGGAGCTGGGCCTGGACATAGACGCCCCTGGGTTCAATGTCTTCATATCGGGCATACCGGGGTCGGGCCGGAACACCTCCCTGCGTGCCCAACTGGAGCGCATCGCCGCCACCAAGCCCAACCCGCCGGACTGGGGCTACGTGTACAACTTCGCCAATCCCTCGGAACCCAGGGCTATCAGCCTGCCCTGCGGGATGATGAAGGAACTGGCGCGGGACATGGACGACCTGGTGGACATTGTGCGGCGCGAGGTCCCCAAGGCCTTCGAGAGCGACGACTACAGCCGCCGCGTCGAGGAGGTGGCGCGGGCCATGCAGGAGCGGCGCCAGGCCATCACCACCGAGGTGGAGCAGGAGGCGCAGCGAGAAGGTTTCGCCCTTACCACTACCCAGTTCGGCATCACGCCCATACCCCTGCGGGAAGGGCGCCCCATGACCCAGGAGGAGTTCACCAACCTGCCCGAGCCGCTGCAACAGCGCATTCGGGAAAGGGCCGAGCGACTCCAGAGCGCCATCAATCGCACCATGAACGAGCTGCGGCGGCTGAACAAGGAGGCCCAGGAACGCAGCCGCGAGGTGGAGCGGGAGCTGATCCGGTTCATCCTGAAGCCCATCATTGACGAGCTACAGGCCAAGTACGCCAGCTATCCAGATGTGGTGACGTTCCTCGACCAGGTGGAGGCCGACATGGTGGAGCACCTGGACATCTTCAAGCCCCGGGAGGAAGGGCCTTCTCCCCTGGTCTACCCCGGGGCCGCCGTGCCCGACGACGAGGTGTTCGTCAGGTACCGGGTCAATCCCCTGGTGGACAACGCCGTGTGCAGGGGTGCCCCCATTATCTTCGAGTTCAGCCCCACTTACTACAACCTCTTTGGCCGCATAGACTACCGGGCACGCCTGGGGGCGCTGACCACTGACCACACCATGATCAAGCCCGGCGTGTTGCACAGGGCCAACGGCGGTTACCTGGTGCTCCAGACCCGCGACCTGCTGCTCAGCCCCCTCTCCTGGGAGACGCTCAAGCGCACACTGCGGAGCCGGGAGGTGCGCATCGAGAACATCGGGGAGCAGTACAGCGCCCTGCCCTCGGCCACGCTGCGCCCACAGCCTATACCCGTGGACGCCAAGATCATCCTGGTGGGCAGCCCCGATATCATGTACCTGCTGCAGGCCCTGGACGAGGACTTCCGCAGGTACTTCAAGGTGGCCGCCGAATTCGACACCGTCATGGAGCGCAAGCCGGAAAACATCCGGAAGTACGCGGCCTTCGTGGCCGCCCGCTGCGCCGAAAGCAAGCTGAGGCCCTTTCACAAGACGGCGGTCGCCGCCATCATCGAGCACTCCAGCCGCCTGGTGCAGCACCAGGAGAAGCTGACGACCCGCTTCATGGACATCGCCGACATCATCACCGAGGCCAACTACTGGGCAGGCAGGGACAGCAGCCAGGCGGTGATGGACAGCCACGTCAAGAAGGCCGTGGAGCAGCGCCGCTACCGCGTGAGCCTCACCGAGGAGCGCATCCGGGAGCTTATCGAGGATGGCACCATTCACATCGCCACCGAGGGCCAGCTTGCAGGTTGCGTCAACGGGCTATCCGTCTATGCCATCGGCGAGCATAGCTTCGGCAAGCCGACGCGCATCACCGCCCGCGTCTCCCTGGGCCGGGGCCAGGTCGTCAACATCGAGCGAGAGACGCGCCTCAGCGGCAGGATACACGACAAGGGCTTCATGATCCTCACCGGTTACCTGCAGGGCAAGTACGGCCAGGACAAGCCCCTTTCCCTGGCGGCTACCATCGTCTTTGAGCAGACCTACAGCGAGGTGGAGGGCGACAGCGCCTCCTCCACCGAACTTTATGCCCTCCTGTCCGAGCTGGCCGGAGTGCCCATCAATCAGAACATCGCCGTCACCGGCTCCGTGAACCAGGCCGGAGAGGTCCAGGCCATCGGCGGCGTGGTGGAGAAGATAGAGGGCTTCTTCGATGTATGCAAGGTCAAGGGGCTGAACGGCAAGCAGGGCGTCATGATCCCCCGGGACAACCTCAAGAACCTGGTGCTGCGGGAGGACGTGGTCCAGGCGGTGCGCGACGGCAGGTTCCATATCTACGCCGTGTCCACCGTGGACGAGGGCATCGAGGTCCTCACTGGCATTCCAGCAGGGCAGCGCCAGCCCGATGGGAGCTACCCTGAAGGGACGTTCCACTACATGGTCGAGCAGCGCCTGGTGGACATGGCCCGCAAGGCCAGGGAGTTTGCCCGGGTGCTGGACCGCCAGGACGGCAGGGAGGAGCGCCGTGAGCCGGAAGGCCGGCCCCCTGGCGCCCCCACCGTGGGCCCCGCGGCGTGACACAGTTGTATGGTCTGCCCTGCATGCCGGTGCGGTCTCCTTCGGCAGGTGCAGCCCTTCTCCAGCCGTCACCACTGCGGGCGAGAATTGCTACTTGATAAAGCGCCGGAGGTGAGACAGGCGCTGGCGGACCTCACTCCCGGTGGTTAAGGGCAAAACGTCGGCTGAGCTATGTCCCCCTATCCTCGCGAGGAGAGGGGGCTACGGGGGTCAGGGCTTGCAGCGCTTGCCTGACGCCTCCACTGCCTCCAGGTCGAGAGGGCGGGACAGGGCTAGCCGTGCAGTTGGCAGGGGGCAAAGGGGAAGCTATTGGGACAGGTGCTCGGGAGGGACCAGCCGGTCTATGTTGATGGCCCGCCTGGCCCTGGTGTAGCGTACCCGCAGGTTTTCGCCCACCAGCAGCCGCTCGAAAGTCACGCCGTCTACCTCGATCATTTCAGGGCCAACGTGGATGTAGAACTTGCCCGGTGGGCGGCACTCCTTGGTCTTCAGTCGCCCCTCGACCCGGTGGTAGGGTGGCAAAGCGTCCATCAGGGCCGATGCCCAGGACTTGAGCATACGCCACAGCCTGCCCTGGTCCATTGGCTGTCCCGTGCCTCCACGAAGTTAGAGGATAACCAGAGTCCCCGCTCCCGAACAGGCCGCTGACGCCAGGGGTGCGGTCGAAGGACTGGACTGGCTTCAGAGTCGGGGGAACCATGTTGGCCTCTGGCGCTATCAGAAGCCAGCGCCAGCCTAATGATACCAGAAAACCCCGGACGGACAACCGCAGCACCCTGGCAGCGCGACCGGATGTGTGGATGGCGTAGTCAACCAGCAACGGCCTAACGAGGATGGGGCTGGAGGGAGGAGCGCAGGGCCTTTTCAGGCCTGCTGAAGGACCTGGAGCAGGGCCTGTTCCAGCTCCTCCAGCGTGGCGAAGGCCTCGAACCTGGCGGCGACGGCGCCGCGCCTGTCCAGAACGAAAGTCCACTCGTTGCTGGGCAGCTTCCACTCCAGCACCGCTGGCGAGAGGCGCGCCTTCCTCAGGTCGCCCTGGATTTCATGGGGGTTGTCGTACAGGTCCACGTGGATGAAGTTGGCGCGGCCCCTGTACTTGTTCTTCAGCTCCTGCAGCACCTCTACCTGCGGCCCACAGACGGCGTTGGTGCAGAAGGCGGGACTGGCAAAGACCACTACTGACGGCAGCCCACTCTCGGCAGCCTCCTTGATGGTGGTCTGGTAAAGCTCCGGGTCCTGCAGGGAACCGGTGGTCAACTGGTCCAGCGTGGGGACGTCGTGGGCGGTCTTGGTTATGCTCTTGATGGCTGGTGAGCCAACGGCGGGCGCCAGCGGGACATCGCGCACGTCGAACTCAAGCTGTGCCCCGCCCCCGGCCCCTCCGGGCTGGTGCACCGCGATTTCCATGCGCCAGCGGCCAGGCCGGTCGAATTCCAGCCGCGTCGTGTACAGGCCACGGCTGCCGTAGGGCCAGGGCCGGAAGACGGCCAGCGTCGTCTGCCTGGGGCCTTCCACGCTACCGTCGCTGGCGATGTAGTAGGATGACACGGTAGCCGCGGGAGCGCGCACCAGGCCATTGGCTGAGACCAGCGCGATACCCACGCGATGGGCCCCCGTGGCAAGGTCCGATGTGCCAAGGATGGCTTGCAGTCCATCGGGCGAGACAGGGCCTTGAATGAGAGGGGCTTCTACGAGCCGTATGGCAAGGCTGGACATGGCCTGCCTGCCATCTGGCTGTTCAGCCGGCTGAGCGGCTAGACGGCAACCGCCAGCCAGCGCCAGCAGCGCTGCCGCGCCAAGCAAAACCCCAGCCACGGACATCCGCACTCTAAGGACCTGTGCCATAGGCGCCGAAGGTGAAGGCGTAGAAGGCCAGTCCGGGCACGTTGGCGCTGAGTTTCAGCTCGTAGCCACCAAACTCCACCTGCTCGACCAGGCGGTACATGCGCGAGCCATCCACCCGGACGAAGCTATTGCCCTGCTGGTCAAACTCCACATCTGAGCCAACCTGGGACGCCGTCAGCGGCGCGCCGTTCAGCGTAAGCCGTACCTCCACCGGGCCTGTGGCCCCATCGGCGCTCATGACAGCGTTAACGCTGGTGGCGTAGAACTTTATGGCGATGTAGTCCTCGAAGCTCTCTGTCTGCCTGGCGTGTACCAGGCTCTCTGGCGTGTTGCGCCACAGGCCCTGGAGGTAAATGAAATGGTTCCTGTGGCCGCCCGGGTCCTGGTACAGCACTTCGGCATTGGGTGCGTTGTAGTACTCCTCGTGGAGGACGTAGGGGGCGTCGCCTGCCAGGAGTGCCCCGTAGTTCCGGGCTACGCCGCCATAAAGCTCCCTGGTGAGCACAGTCTCTACGTCATCGGTAAAGGCGGCGGGATGGGCCTGTGGGCCGGGGTCCGCCCCCACCGGCACCTGTTCCAGGATGGCCCCCGTCTCCATGAGCAGCTCCCGTATCTTCTGCTCCGTCTCCTGGTACTTGCCTTCGCCAAAGTGGGCGAAGCGTATGTAGCCCTCCCTGTCTATGAGGTACTTGGCCGGCCAGAAGCGGTTGTTGAAGGCGTTCCAGGTGCCGTAGTCGTTGTCCTGGGCTATGGCATACTCCAGCCCGTACTCCTTTACCGCCTTCTCCACGTTCTCCCTCAGCTTCTCGAACTCGAACTCCGGGGTGTGGACGCCGATGATTACCAGCCCGTAGGGCGCGTACTTCTCGTGCCACTGCTTGAGGTACGGGAGCGTGCGGATACAGTTAACGCAGGTGTAAGTCCAGAAGTCTATAAGCACCACCTTGCCGCGCTGGCTGGCCAGGGTCAGGGGTCCCGAGTTGATCCACCCCGCGATGCCCTGGAGCTCCGGCGCAGGCTGCCCCTGCTCGTTGCTGGCCGGCGTCGGCGCGGGGGTCGGTGTCGGCGGGGGAGTGGTAGCGGTCGGGAGCGTCGGGGGCAGCACAGGGGTGGCGGTGGGAGGCGTCTGGACTGCTGGCACCTGGGGGCCTCTGCCACACGCCAGCAACGCCAGCGCCAGGAAAAGGGCCACAGCCATACCCACTAGGGACCTGGGCTTATCCATGACACTCCCTCGAAGGACGCGGGCAACACCAGCTATCAGGTGCCCGGTGTGGCTATGGCCTGGCCACGCCCACCAGGAAACCGTAGCCTGGGACACCGCGACCATCTCCCCTCTGCCAACATATATAAAGCCTACGATATAGCCCTCCAGGCGGATCAGCAGAGGGTGCCGCTGGCAGGCGACAGCCAGGCGCTGGCAGATGGTGCGCAGTCTGCCAGGCTAGGCGATAAAGGTACTGGCCCGACCTACTCCCTGGCCAGCAGTATCCGCAGCACCTCGGGCGCGGCCTGCATGGCGCGTTCCCACAGGAGCTCCCTGGGCAGGCTGCCCAGCGGGTGGGGCAGCACGACGAAGGGGTAGTCGGGAATGCCGCCGATTTGCGACATGGCCCTGGCGCTGGATATGAACGGCTCGGTGCAGATTACCGCTGTAGGTACACCCTTCTTCTCCAGCTCGATGCCATCGTGCACACTGCACGACGAGCAGGAGCCTCAGTCGCCCGAGGCGGTGATCACCACGTCACACTGCTCCGCCAGGTCCTTCAGCATGTCCTGGGAGCAGGGCCGGGATGCGTTGCCCTTGTTCCTGGCGACGACGCTGCGGAACTCGTAGCGGTCTGCCAGAATCTGGTGGACCATGTCCAGCAGCTCATCCGAGTTGCGCTTGCCGTTGGCCAGCAGCCCTATGACCGCGCCATCCAGCGTGGCGGGGCGCTCGGCTATTATGGCGTGGGCTGGTACTGGCTCCACCGTTGGGTCCAGCACGCGAAGCTTTGTTGTAGTTACCACTACAGACCTCCGGTCTTTTCAAAACGCCTGAAGGCCGACTTTCTTCACACTACCTTATCTCTCTGGTGACGGAGCGGGAGTTGGAGCCGCCGCCCCATAGGGGTATGACGGCGGAGAAGCCTCCCGCCGCTCCTCCTGCGACCACTACAGTGATGCTGTCGGGGCTTCGGGCTACGCCCTTGAGGGCCTTGCTTTCCTCGCCCCGCAGGGGGCCGGCCATCCTGCCTGCCCTGGCCCAGTCGGACACGCGGCGCTGGGCCACCTGGAACAGGTACTCCTTGACCTGGCGCTTGGACCAGTCTGCCGCCTTGATGTGGCCGACGTGCTCCGGGGACAGCACCACCACCAGCTCGCCCTGGTCCATTCCCGCAGCGAAGAGGGCGTCCTTGAAGCTGGTAAGCACCTGCTCGGGCCTGTGGCCTTCGTGGTTGGTGACCTGGATGGGCGACAGGCCGGCGAAGATACTCACGGCGCTCCTGCCAGGCCGGATGCCGCGCTCGATGTGCAGCGGCTCCCAGGGGCTGACCTCCTCGGCCTCGGCGATGCAGAAGCTGTACTTGCCGGGGTGCCCCAGGGTAGCCTTGTCCAGCACCCCAGGGAGCGCGCCCGTGATGTTGCACAGGACAAGCCGGATGGCGCGCCCGATGGTGGCGTTGGCCCGGTGCCCTGGGCCGAAGACACTGACCCCGGAGTTCAGCCGCAGGTCCTTCACTATGGGGCCGTTCACCACAAGGAGCACCGCGGCGCCCATGGTGCTGACCGAGATGGCGTGCAGGTTGAACTGTGGCTCGCACATGGCCTCCACCGCGGCCACCACCACCGGGAAGTACTCTGGCAGGCAGCCGGCCATGACCGCGTTGATGGCCACCTTCTCCGCCGTGATCACGCGCCCCTTGGTCGGCTCGGTCCCGATTATGTCCGAAGGGGACAGCCCGGCGCGGTCCAGGAACTGCTGCACGCGCTCCACGGTGGGCGGGATGACCGGCAGGCCATCCGTCCAACCCTGGCGGAAGTAGAACTCGATAGCCTCGGTGGCATCGTCGAACTCGTACTGCTTGGAGGCCAGGCGTTGTACTGCCATCTGCGGCTCCGTTCTGGGCTGGGGCCAGGACAAATGTAACAGGCGCGCAGCCTGACACGATTATAGGCCCCCTCTGCCACCGGGGTCAATCAGCCTGGGGTGGGATGACACATGAATACGATAAATGTATATAATATTGGAAATTCCTCAGATGGACCGGCCCTGATTTGATTTAACAGTCCAGCACGGGGTGAAGTATGCACCCGTTGTCCATGCCAAGGCTAATATGGAGGCGACTGGTAGATGATTGGAAGCTGCTGCTATGTATTTTCAGCGGCATAGTTGTTGCCACAAGCCTCGTCGCCGGTGCGCCGGTGTACCTGAAGTCCCTGGAAAGGCTTAGCATCAACATTGCCATTGACAGGGCCTCCCTGGTCTTTCTGGATGTCTTCGCCTTTGCCCCTCACATACCCCTGGACCGGCAGAAGCTCCAGGAGACAGATGAGTTCATCAATAGCGCCACTGAGCGGTACCTTGCTACCATATACCGCGGCCGCGACCGCTACCTGAAGGTGCCTACTTACCTGGTGGGCCTGCCCAGGCAGCCGCTGACCGAGGCCCCATCGGACCAGCGGGTGTCGCGGGGCTACTTCCAGTACCTGTCCAACCTGGAGCACCACGTCACCTTCCTGGAGGGGCAGATGGCCTCCGATGTGGTGACGCCCGGCCCGCGCGGCCCCATCGTGGAGGCGGTGCTGGGCGAGGTGTCCGCGGAGGTGTTTGACCTCCAGGTGGGGGACGAAGTCGTGCTGACTCCCTCCCTGGGCGACCCCACGCGGATAACGGCCAGGGTCGTCGGCATCCTGGAGCCTACGGACCCGACAGAGGAGTACTGGCAGCACAACGCCAACATCTTCATCGAGCCTGAGCCGCTGGATGAAGCGCCCGACGTAGGTGTGGAAGTGGACCCCGAAGAGCCGCCCCTGGCCCTGTTCATTACCCGCGAGGCCATGATAGAAGGGGTGGGCCGGGCCTATCCGGGCACCCTGGTCAGTTCCACCTGGTTTACCTACGTGGACAAGGAGGGACTCAAGCGCTGGTCCGCCGAGGAGACCAGCAGCCGCATCGCCGCCTTCGAGCGTGAGCTGGGAGCGCGCATGAGCGGCTCGGCGGTGTTCACGGGCATCAAGAAGCTGCTGTCAGACTTCCAGCAGCGCAGCTTCTTCACCAGTGTCCCGCTGCTGCTCCTCCTCACCGTTATGGTCATCACAGTGCTCTACTTCCTGGCCATGATGGTCTCCTACCTGGTGCAGAGCCGCGAGGCGGACATCGCGCTGCTGCGGAGCCGCGGCGTGAGCAATGGGCAGCTCCTGAGGCTCTACGCCCTGGAGGGCCTGGTGCTGACCGTCACGGCGGCGCTGCTGGCGCCCTTCATAGCTATGGGCGTCGTGGCCCTGGCGGGCCTGCTGCCCTACTTCCGCGAGATGTCTGGTGGCGCACCCTTGCCGGTGGAGCTGAGGCTGATGCCCTTCCTGGTGGCCGCCGGCGCTGGGGCGCTCTGCCTTGCTATCTTCGTGGTCCCGGCACTGATAGGCTCCAGGACTGGGCTGGTCATCCACAAGCTGCGCTCGTCGCGGCCCCCGTCGGTCCCCGTCTTTCAGCGCTACTACCTGGATGTTGGCCTGCTGGTGCTGGGCGGCCTGGTGTTCTGGGAGCTATATGCCCGGGGCCATCTGGTATCTGGTGGGCTGTTCAGGGATATCTCCATCAACGAGGCGCTGCTCCTGGCCCCCGTGCTCTTCCTGACGGCAGTGGCGCTGGTGTTCATGCGCTTCTTCCCGCTGTTCGTCCGTTTCATCAGCGGCGAGTCGGCGGCGTTGCTGCACCTGCTCACCGGCGCGGTCGTTATCTTCCTGGGTGGGGCCATCATCTCCAGGGAGGTGCTCGGCGGGCACACGCTGGGCTGGGTGTGGCCCGTGGTGCTTCTCCTGGCCTTTGCTGTTGCCTACGCGGCGACGGAGCGCACCCGCCGGCTGCGCTTCAAGCTTGGCGGGTTCGCGCTCCAGGGCGGGCTGGTAGCCCTCTTCGTGCTGGCCGAGCCGCTGTCCTCGGACCGCAGGCTAATGCTGTCCACGCTGGCACTCATCTTCATCGTGCCGGCCCAGGCGGCATTCCTGGTATTCCGGGCAGTAGTCAGTGCCATGCCGGTGTGGGTTTCCATGGGCCTGTGGCGCATGGCGCGCAATCCGCTGCAATATAGCTGGCTGGTGTTGCTCCTGGTGCTGGTCGCCGGACTTGGCATCCTGTCCACTACCGTGGGCGGGACGCTGGACCGCAGCTACAGGGAGCGCATCCTCTACGATGTGGCCGCCGATATCCGGGTAAGCGGCATTCCGGGCCATATCGCCCGTGGCCGCGAGGCGCTCAAAGAGCGGTACCTGACCATACCTGGTGTCACGGCGGTGTCCCTGTCCCTGCGCGGCAGCGGCAGCATTGGCTCCACCTACTCCGGGGGCCACTTCCAGGTGCTGGCCGTGGAGTCCCAGGACTTCCACTATCTGTCGTGGTACAGGCCGGACTTCTCCGAGCGCCCCCTGGACAGCCTCATGCGCGTGTTGCAGTCCAACGTCTATGCTGAGCCTGTGGTCATCCCCAAGGACGCCGTGAGGCTGGCGGTCTGGGCCAAGCCCCAGGACGTGTACCCCAACATGTTCCTGTGGATGGTGGTCCGCGACCGGCGCGGCGTCATCAACACGGTGACGCTGGGGAGGGTGGGAGCGCCCGAGTGGCACCTGATGAGCACCGAGGTCCCCCAGCACCTGGAGCAGCCATTGCACCTGGTGTCTGTCCAGATTTTTGAGCCGGTCTTTGGGCCTGCTGGCACTCCAGGCACCATCCTGCTGGACAACATCCATACCATTAGCGCCGATGGCGAAGTCCAGGTGCTCGAGGACTTTGAGGGCCAGAACAGGTGGATGCCGTTGGCCACGTCGCTGCTGTCCTCTGACAGCGTCGTGCCCGTGGCCGGGGACGTGTACTCTGGCAGGCGTTCGGGGCTGTTCAGCTTCGGGAAGGACACCGACCGAGGCATACGCGGCTTCTACCAGAGTCCCACGGGCGGCCCGGTGCCCATCGTTGCCAGCGCTTCCTTCCTGAATGCCACCGGCGCCCGGCCAGGCGACGAGCTGATCGTGAACATACTGGGACGCCTGGTCCCCGTGGCCATCAAGGACGAGGTGGACTATTTCCCGACCCTCGACCCCTCTGGCAACGGGTTCGTGGTGGCGGACCTGGACAACCTGCTGCGCCATCTGAATATCCTGGCACCGACCTCGACCATTGTCCCCAACGAGCTCTTCCTCACCGAAGCGCCAGGGGCCGATGAGGCGGTGCGCGAGGTGGTCTACGCCCTGGCAGGCGCGCCTGACCTGGTGCACGACCGGGAGCTGCAACTGGAGTCCATCAGATTGGACCCGCTCATCACAGCCGGCTGGAAGGCGATGATGGTGCTGTCGCTGGGCATAATCCTCTTCGTGGCGGGGCTGGGGTACATTACCTACCTGCTGTCCTTTGCCGACCGCAGCCGCACCGAGATGGGCTTCCTGCGCTCGCTGGGCATCTCACGGCAGCAGATGATGGGCCTGTTGGGCCTGGAGAACCTGGTCATCATCGCCATCGGGCTGGGCCTGGGCACCTGGGCAGGGTTCCAGATGAGCACGCTACTGGTCTCCTCGGTAGCTGTCACCGAGACGGGTGAGCCTGTGGTGCCTCCCTTCATCCTGGTCACGGACTGGGGCCTGCTGGCGCTGGTGTATGCGGTGCTGCTGGCTGTGTTTGTGGGGGCCATCTACGCCCTGAACCGCAGCATACTGCATCTTGACCTGCATACGGTATCCAGAGTGGAGGCAGTCTGAGGAGTGGGTGCCGTGGTAAACGTCATAACTCGGCTGGTATCTGCGTGGCAACTGGTGCTAAAGCGTGGCCTGGCCCACTGGAGGCTCTTGTCCTCGGTCATCTTCGGTGTGCTGCTGGCCTCGGTCATCATGTCCGGCACGGTGATCTACTTCGATGCCCTGAGGGAGCTGGCGCTGCGCAACGCCTTCAGCAAGCGCACCACCACCGACCTGGACATGCTGGTGAAGTCCGACAGGGGGCCGACCACCGTCGCCGAGTACCAGAAGGTGCTCCGCGTCACCAGCGAGGAGATAGACACCCGCATAGCCTGGTTCCTGCGCGACCGCATCCAGGCGCACAAGACGTCCACCTTTTTCCTGACCACCCCCGGCAACGAGGCCCAGGCCGGCAATGACAACGCCCGCTCCTACTTTGCCGTCGTGCCGCGCCTCCAGCAGCACATTACCCTGCTCCCCGGCGGACGCTGGCCCCGGGAAGAGGCCCTGAGCGAGCCTGGCCAGCCGCTGGTGCTGGAGGCCATCGCGCCGGCAGAGGCCGCCAGCCTTTTCGGCGTTGGCGTGGGCGACAGGCTGTCGGTAGTGCCTTACTGGACCGACGCGACCCCCTACGCCAGCGTGGTCATCAGCGGCCTGTTCCAGCGCAATGATCCGGGTGCCGAGTTCTGGTACCTGGATGATGGCATTCTCAAGTCGTCCACCGGCGAAAGCTTCCGCACCATCCCCTTCTATGTCTCCGAGAAGACCTTCTTCAGCGTGCTGGGCACGTCTTTCCGCAACATGACCAGCACCTACGCCTGGCTGCTGGCGGTGGATACGGGCAAGATAAACGCCCGCAATACCACCAGGGCGCGGGCTGACATAGAGGCTATGAAGACGCGCCTGGGCAGCACCCTCTTCAGCTACCGCCAGATCACCGAGCTGGACCGGGTGCTGGCCGAGTACGACCGCAGGCTCTTCTTCACCAAGGTGCCCATGTTCGTGGTCATGGTGCTGATCACGGCGGTGATACTCTACTACGTGGTGACCCTCTCCTCGCTCCTGGTGGAGCAGCAGCGGGGCGAGATCGCGCTGCTACGCAGCAGGGGCGCCAGCTCAGCCCAGGTACTGGCGGTCTTTGTGCTGGAAGGGGCGACCATAGCAGTCCTGGCCACAGTGGCCGGCCCGCTGCTGGCCTCGGCGGCCATAAGCATACTGGGCTACACGCCCGCCTTCGCCGACCTGAGCGGCAGCGCCAGGCTGGACGCCACCATCTCCGCCGGCGCTTACATGATGAGCGCCCTGGGCGGCCTCCTGAGCTTTGGAGCGCTGATGGTGCCGGCGGTCCACGCCTCCCACATCGGCGCCACCAGGCACCGGCAACTGTCGGCGCGTCCGCCGCGCCAGCCCGCCTTCCAGCGCTACTACCTGGACGTGCTGCTGCTGGTGGTGAGCATCCTGCTGTTCCGCCAGCTTATCGAGCAAGGCTCGGTGGTGGCGACGCAGGTGTTCGGCGACGTGGCCGTGAACCAGTTGCTCCTGGCTGTGCCTGCGCTGATGCTGGTGGCGGCCGCCATGGTGCTCCTGCGGCTGTTCCCGCTGGTGATGGACATCGCCAGCCGCGCCTTCTCGCGCTGGCTGCCGGCGGGGCTGGTGATGGGCGTGTGGCAGATGGCCAGGAACCCGACGCACTACGCTCGCCTCTCACTGCTGCTGATACTGACGGCTGGCCTGGGCATCTTTGCGGCCAGCTTCGGCGGCACGCTGGAGCGCAGCTTCCGGGAGCGGGTGTTCTACGCCACCGGCAGCGAAATCAGGGTCGAGGGCGTGGCCCTCAACTCCCGTGGGCCGACCATGCCCCTGGTGGAAAGCTACAAAGACCTGCCGGGCGTTGAGACGGCAAGCCCGGCGCTGCGCAGCGTCGGCCACGACCTGTCCAGGCTACTGGGCGAAGACTATACCATGCTGGCGGTGGACCGGGAGACCTTCGCTGACGTGGCCTGGTTCCGGGGCGACTTCACCGACAAGCCTGTCAGGGAACTGCTGGAGTCTATAAACCACACAACGCCGCCCCAGGGGCTGGCGCTGCCCGACGATGCGACGACCATTGGCGTGCGGGTCAAGCCCGACAGGGTCCATCCCAGCGTGATGGTCACGGCACGGCTCAGGGACAGCAACGACCGCTACTTCACTTACTTCCTGGGCACCCTGGAGTCCCCGGACTGGCAGGTGCTGGAGGCCAGCCTGGTGCGCGGCGGCTTCGGCCAGCGTGCACCCCTTCAGCCGGTCAGGCCGCTGACGCTGGTGTCCGTGTCCGTGCACGAGGTCAACGGCCGCGGCAGGCTCCGCGCAGGTGCGGTCTCCCTTGATGACATCCATGTGAGGAGGGCCAACGGCGAGACGCAGCTAATTGAGGCCTTTGACGACTCCAGCAACTGGAACCTCCTCAAAGTTACCCCGGAGGCAATTTCCGACAACCTGGATGGCTCCACCAGCACGTCCAGCGGCGGCCCTGGCCACGTTACCTTCATCTGGTCCGAAGGCAGCCCGCTGACCAGCCGCGGCATATTCCACGGCCCCCCCATTCAGCCTATACCGGTGCTGGCCAGCAAGTCCTTCCTCAAGGAAACAGGCCACGGCCTTGGAGAAGAGCTGGAGGTCTCGGTGTCCGGCCACCGAGTCCCGGTCAAGCTGATGGACACCATCAACCTCTTCCCCACGCTGGACACCATCAACGAGCGCTTCCTCATAGCGGACGTGACGTCGCTGGTCAAATACACCAACCTGGATGCCACCTCCAGCGAGCTGCGCCCCAACGAGGTCTGGATCTCCACAGCGGCCAATGGCCCGGACCGCCAGCAACTGGTGGAACGGCTCAGGGACAGCGTTCCCTTCTCCAGCAGGATAGTCCACGACCGCGTGCAGGAGATGGCTGACTCCCAGGTGGACCCGCTGGTGGAGGCGGGCTGGAGAGCGCTGCTGTTCATGGCCTTCTCGTCGGTGCTGCTCCTGAGCGGACTGGGGTTCCTGGTCCACGCCTACGTGTCCTTCCGAGAGCGGGAGGTGCAGTTCGCCCTCATGCGCACCATCGGCTTTTCCATGAAGCAGTTGACCATGCTGGTCTGGCTGGAGCAGGCGCTGGTGATAGCCGCCGGCCTGGCCCTGGGCACCTGGATGGGCGGCAGGCTGGGCGCCATCATCATGCCCTTCCTTGGCCATGACGACCGGGGCAGCGAGGTCCTGCCACCCTTCATCCTGGAGGTCAACTGGAACACCCTGGCCATCACCTACGCCATCATGTCCCTGGTGTTTGCGGTCATCATCCTGGGTGTTATCTGGTTCATACGGCGCATATCCTTGCAACGCGTGCTGAGGCTGGGGGAAATGTAATGGCCAGCCAGGGCAGGCAACTGCTACTGCAGGAGAACGTTATGTCCATGAATGGCAGAGAGCCCTACATCCTGTGCGAAGACCTGTTCAAGATCTACAAGATTGCCGACCTTGAAGTAGTAGCCCTGCGCGGCCTCGACCTCAGCGTGGACCAGGGAGAGGTGGTAGCCATCGTCGGGGCCAGCGGCAGCGGCAAGAGCACGCTGCTCAACATCCTGGCTGGCTATGACACTCCCTCGGCGGGCAGGGTAAGGGTGGGCGGCAACGACTTGCTGCGCATGACTCCCAAGGAGATCGAGCGCTACCGCCGCACCGAGGTCGGCTTCATCTGGCAGCAGACCAGCAGGAACCTGTTCCCCTACCTGTCGGCCCTGGAGAACGTGGCCCTGCCCATGATGCTCAGCAACTTGCCCTTCGGGGAACGGAAGAAGAGGGCACAGGAGCTGCTGGAGCTGGTGGGCCTGGGCCACCGGATGTACCACACGCCTGAGAAGCTTTCCGGCGGCGAGCAGCAGCGCGTGTCCATCGCCGTGGCCCTGGCCAACAAGCCCCCGCTGCTCCTGGCCGACGAGCCCACCGGCGAGCTGGACGATTACACCGCCGGTGAGATACTGGACCTCTTTGGCACCATTAACGCCGAGTTGCACACCACCATCCTCATCGTGAGCCACGACCCGGACATCGCCTACAAGGTGGGCCGCGTCGTCCTGATCCGCGATGGCAAGACCTCCGTAGAGATACGCAGGCGCGTGACCTTCCAGCGCATCAGCGGGCAGGCCGACACTGAGCAGCCCCTGGAGGAGTTCATCCTGGTGGACGGCAGTGGCCGCGTGCAGATACCCAGGGAGTTCCTGGACAGGCTCAAGATCCGGGAGCGCGCCCGTGTGTTCCTGGAGGATGGCAGGGTATTCCTTGTTCCTGAGGAGCGGCAGAGTTGAGCAGGATCCAACGACTGATCGTCACCGAAGACCTGTGCCGGACGTACAAGCTGGGCGGTGAGGAGGTACACGCCCTGCGCAACATCAGTATGACCGTGTTGCCGGGCCAGTTTATAGCAGTGGTGGGCAGGTCCGGCTCGGGCAAGACCACGCTTCTCAACCTCATGGCCGGCCTGGACAGGCCCACTTCGGGCAGAGTGCTCTTCCAGGAGCGCGACCTGGCCCAGATGGGCGAGAAGGAGCTGACGGAGATTCGCCGCCACAAGATGGGCTTCGTCTTCCAGTCCTTCGGCCTGCTGCCGCTGCTGTCGGCCCTGGAGAACGTGGAACTGCCCCTGCGCATCGCCGGCGTCAAGCCCGGGGAGCGAGAGGAGCGCGCCCGCGAGGCGCTGGAGATGGTGGGTTTGGCCAAGCGCGCCAGGCACCGCCCCTACGAGCTATCGGGCGGCGAGCAGCAGCGCGTCGCCATTGCTCGCGCCATCGTCAACCGGCCACCTTTGCTCCTGGCCGACGAGCCTACCGGCGAGCTGGACTCGGTAAACGCCCGCGCCATCTTCGGCCTCTTCAAGGAGATGGTACGCAAGCAGGGCATCAGCGTCGTCGCCGCCACCCACGACTCGACACTCCTGGCCATGGCCGACGACGTGCGAGAGATCCGCGACGGCGTCCTCCAGGAGCATGTCAAGCAGCTCCAGCGCTTCCGCAGCTAGCGCGCTCACTAGAAAGACGTGTAGCCGCCGTCCACTGGAATCGCTGTGCCGGTGACATAGTCGGAGGCGCTGCTAGCCAGGAAGACAGCGGTGCCCGCCAGCTCGTCCGGCTCGCCCCAGCGCCCCTGGGGGATGCGTGACCTGATGAACTCGTACCGCTGGGGGTAGTGTGTCTTGATGGGAGCGGTAAGGTCTGTGTGGACCCAGCCGGGCAGAATGGCGTTGACCTGGATATTGTCCCTGGCCCAGGCCACGGCCAGGCTCCTGGTGAGCTGGACAACGCCGCCCTTGCTGGCCGAGTAGGGCGCTACCCAGTCGCTGCCGAAGATGGAGGTCATGGAGCCTATGTTGATGATCTTGCCGCCGCCAGCCCTGGCCATGTGAGGGTAGACCTCCCGGCAGCACAGGAACGTGCCGGTCAGGTTCACCTCCAGCACTTGCTCCCACTCCTCCAGGGTGTAGTCCTGGGGCGGCTTGCGGACGCTGATGCCCGCGTTGTTGACCAGGATATTCACCTGGCCAAAGGCGTCCAGGGCCGCCTTCACCATCTCCGCCACCGATTTCTCGTCCTTCACATCGGTAGAGACGCCGATGGCCTTCACGCCCAGGGCCTGGACTTGCTTCAGCGCCTGGGCCGTCTTTCCCTGGTTGCGTGCCGCCACCACGATATTGGCCCCGGCCTGGGCCAGGCCCCTGGCAATCCCCAGGCCGATTCCCCCGTTGCCGCCGGTCACGATGGCGGTCTTGCCTGTCAGGTCAAACAACGCGCTGGGCATACTTGCCTCCCGGAAGTCTCACGCCTGCTTGCGCAGCGGGCCGTTGGGCCGAAACTGGTCAAGGATAGCGGCGGTAGCCGGGGCCAGCAACTCCCCGCTCTCCCTGCGTCGCGCCAGCAAGTCCAGGGCAAGGTCTGATAAGGCGGGCCTGGGCCGCATGGACTCGGGCACATACCTCAAGCAGCGCCGCATGAGCACCTGGGCTGGCCGGGCCGTCTTCTCGGTGCAGGCGTAGGCATAGCTGCACATGTAGGCGTGGCAGATAGTGGTCTCGCGGTAGATGGGCGGGACGCGGCTGGAGGAAGGAGGCATCCGGGTGTTCAGGAACTCCTGGAGGGCCCTGTCCAGGGCGCCAGGGACCGGCTGGCTGGCATGCATGGTCGTCCTCTAGCTTGGTGACTTGGAGAAGAGCAGCGACACGCCGCTGAATTCGGGCGGCGGGCCAGCCCAAAGGTTAAACAAAGTCTTGGAAAAAGGCAATACAAACTTCTGGCAACTCCAGGGACATTCTGGCGCCAGCCCTGGCCGGGGTACCCGAGGACAGGGAATGGATAGCCCCTGACCTTCCCCCATGGGAGGAAGGGACATGGCCCCCTTCCCCTCGGCAGGCTCGGGGCAGGCTCTGACCTTCCCCCACAGGGGGCAGGGATGTTCTCGCCCCCTTTGGGGGAGAGCCAGAGAGGGGGCAGGCTCTGACCTTCCCCCACAGGGGGCAGGGATGTTCTCGCCCCCCTTGGGGGAGAGCCAGAGAGGGGGCTGGCCTTGCCCGCCAGGCGACGCCAAGGAGGGGAGAACAGGGCACAGCCCCCGAAGCCACAGGTCTGTATGCATCCAAGTTTGGGAAGCGCTTCTGCTGTCCCCCTTGGCAACGGGGACCACAGGGGGCCAGGACTCCCTGCTAGTCTGGTACAGGCAGCCCTCGGCCGCCAGGATTGCGAACGTTTGTTAGAAAGTGGTACAATAAGTAAGCAGAATTGCCTTGAAAATTGTCCCCTGGATGGCTTCCACTAAAGGCGAGGCCCCCTTTGTCTAGCACAGCATAGCAGCGCAGGGTGCTCAGGGATTGGGACCAGTCAAGCAGCTTCGCGGCTACGACCTTCCCTCGAGAGGGCAGTACCTTCCCTGGCTACGCCTGCCAGTCCGGGACGCCCTGTAACGCGGGCAGCAATCTCACGCGCCACAATGAGGTGAACGCAAGCCCGCCCATTCTTTTCCAGGATTATCACAGGAGCAGAGTATGGCACTAGAGCGCAAGGAACTCGAGGCCACGGCCACCGAGTACACGGCCAACGATATCCAGGTCCTGGAGGGCATGGAGGCCGTGAGGCGACGGCCAGGCATGTACATCGGCAGCACCGACCAGCGCGGCCTGCACCACCTGATCTACGAGATCGTGGACAACAGCGTGGACGAGTTCATGGCTGGCTTCTGCTCCTGGATTGACATCCACATCGCCCAGGATGGCACCGTCCGCGTCGAGGACAATGGCCGTGGCATTCCCGTGGACATCCACCCCACAACGGGCCTGCCCGCGGTGGAGACCGTGCTATGCACCCTGCACGCAGGCGGCAAGTTCGGCAGCAAGGCCTACACCGTCTCGGGCGGCCTGCATGGCGTCGGTGCTTCCGTCGTCAACGCGCTGTCCGAGCGGCTGCGCGTCGAGGTGTTCCGCGACGGTTACAAGTACAGCCAGGAGTTCGTCCGCGGCAAGCGCCAGTCCGACCTGATGAAGGAGAAGCTGGCCCCAGCAGAGCAGCAAAAGCGCGGCACCGTCATCTATTTCCTGCCCGACCACCTGATATTTGACCAGGTCAACTACGACTTCGATGTCCTCTGCCAGCGCTTCAAGGAGATGGCCTACCTCAACAAGGGCCTGGAGATCCGCTTCCGCAGCGACTGGCATACAGGCCTCTTCCCTGACAACGAGCGCACCTACTACTTCGAAGGCGGCATCGCCAGCTTCGTCCGCAACCTGAACAGCAACAGGGTGCTGCTGCACCGGGACCCCATCTACATCGAGAAGCAGGTCAACGGGACCATCGTGGAGGCGGCGCTCCAGTACAACGACAGCTACACCGAGTTTGTGTACTCCTTCGCCAACTGCATCAACACGGTGGACGGCGGCTCTCACCTGACCGGGTTCCGCGCCGCCCTCACCAGGGTGCTCAACGAGTACGGGCGCAAACAGAAGCTGCTCAAGGACAACGAGCCTAACCTGGCGGGCGAGGACACCCGCGAGGGCCTGACCGCCGTGGTCAGCGTCAAGCTCAGGAACCCCCAGTTCGAGGGGCAGACCAAGACCAAGCTGGGCAACCCGGAGGTCCGCAACCAGGTAGAGAGCGTCATCGCCGAGGGCCTCATGGTATTCCTGGAGGACCACCCGCAGGACGCCCGCCACATCATCGAGAAGTGCGTCACGGCGCAGCGCGCGCGGGAGGCTGCCCGCAAGGCCAGGGACCTGGTCATCCGCAAGAACGCCATGGATGGCGGCGGGCTACCGGGCAAGCTGGCGGACTGCTCCGAGAAGAACCCGGAGCTGTGCGAGCTCTACCTCGTGGAGGGCGACTCGGCTGGAGGCACGGCCAAGATGGGCCGGGACCGCAGGACACAGGCCATCCTGCCGCTGCGGGGCAAGATCCTCAACGTGGAGAAGGCCCGCGCCGACAAGATGCTCGGCCACGAAGAGATCAGGGCCATGATCACGGCCATTGGCGCCGGCCTGGACGATGACTTCAACCTCGCCAGGCTCCGCTACCATCGCATCATCATCATGACGGATGCGGACGTGGACGGCTCCCACATACGCACGCTGCTTCTCACCTTCTTCTTCCGGCACATGCAGCCCCTCATCACCAACGGCCACCTGTACATCGCCCAGCCGCCGCTGTACAAGATAGCCGTGGGCAAGGAGCAGCACTATGCCTACAGCGAGGCCCAGCGCGAGAGCATCCTTCAGCGGCTCGACGGCAGGCGCAATGTCAGCATCCAGCGCTACAAGGGCCTGGGCGAGATGAACGCCGAGCAGCTCTGGGAGACCACCATGAACCCCGAGAGCCGCACGCTGCTGCAGGTCTCCATCAAGGACGCCGCCGAGGCCGAGTCCATCTTCTCGCTCCTCATGGGCGACGTGGTGGAGCCGCGCCGCAACTTCATCCAGGCCCACGCCCTGGAAGTGAAGAACCTGGACGTGTAGCGCCAGGCCGGGGCCTGCGCAGGAAGTCTATGGGCCAGGTCGCGGGTGCTAGGCTATGGCGACGGGCTGGAGTTCACCCTCGAGGCTGTTGATGACCAGGCCGGTAGGCAGCTTGGGGTAGAAGTAGGTGGACTTGGGAGGCAGCCGCTCGCCGCTGCTTACCACGGCTTCGAAGAGGTCCATGGACAGCGGGCGCAGCAGGAAGGCCATCTGGTTCGCTCCCTCCCGCACGCTGGTGATGGCCTCCGGCCCATCGTGCACGAAGGTCACGGCGTCCTCTTCCACGCCCTGCCCCAGGGCCGGATGTATGGCGAGGTGGTGGAGTATCCACATATCGCACCTTTCCAGGGGCGGGCCATCGGGCGCGGGGCGGTAGGTCTCCCGCAGGGCCAGGCGATGGGCCTTGCCTCGCTCCAGGCCGTAGGCCGCTATGACCACATCCTCTCTGGGCTGTTCCGCCAGGTACTCCTCTATGGCCCGGGCGATGACCTGGGGGGAGCCTCTGGGTGTATCGAAAGGCTCTATTTCGAAGATCATGTCCAGCCGCCGCCTCAGGGAGGCCAACTGGTCGTTGGTCAGCCCGCCGATGAGCCGGTGGTAGGGCAGCACCAGCAGGCCGGGGTCGTCCATGGATACGAGGGTCATCAGCATGAACCGCGCCGCCGCATCGGGCGGCAGAGGCCCTTCCGACGCCTCCAGCTTGTTGAAGTACTGAAGGGCGGTCTCGTAGCGGTGGTGCCCATCGGCCACGAAAATCCGCATGTCCGCCATGGCGGCGCTGATGCGGGACAGCATGGCGGAGTCGGTTATTACCCACATGTCATACCCAGCCTGGCCGTTGGGGCGCAGGCTGATGTCTGGCTGGCCCCGGCGGGCGTCGGTCAGCAAGCGGGCTATAGTCCCGTCCTGGTCGCGGTAAAGGGACATGATGGGGCTGAAGTTGGTCTTGCAGGCCTTCATCAGCGCCAGCCGGTCGGCCTTGGGGCCGGGGGTCGTGTACTCGTGGGGCAGGATGATCCCCTTTTCATACTCCTCAAGCCGTACCACAGCCATAAGCCCTCGCCGGCGCCTGGTGACGCCCTCGTAGGCGAACTCCTCCTCCAGCAAGTACATGGCCGGCCTGCGCTCGGCCATCAGCACGCCTTCGTCGAGCCACTTGCGGTATAGCTCCGCCGCGCGGGCGTACCGCGCCGTAACGCTATCGTCCTGGGGCTCTGACTGGGGAAGCTCCAGCCGGACGGCATTGTAAGGGCTGCGCTCACCTAGCTGCTTCGCCTGGGCCGGAGAGATGATATCGTAAGGGGGGCAGACCACTTTGCTCAGGTCGCCGACTACGGCGAGGTTGTACCGGATTCCCCGGAATGGTCTGATGTCTGCCATGGTACTCCACTCTGCTCCAGATACGTGTTGAGTATAGCCCCAGCGTCGAGCGAAGTCCAGAGGCAATGATGGGCAGCAGGAAGGGCGTGCAAAGGCGGCTTGCACTGCCCTTGAGCGCCTGTACGGGAATGTTTACCATGGACTTATAGCCAGTGCAGGGTGAGACTATGGTCCCACAAGACGTTGCAGAGCGGGCCAGATGGCTCCGGAACGAGATCAATCGGCACAACTACCTCTACTTCGTCCTCGACCAGCCGGAGATAAGCGACGCCCAGTACGATGCCCTGATGCGGGAGCTGCGCCAGCTTGAAGCGCAGTACCCCGAGCTGGTGACGCCCGACTCGCCGACCCAGCGCGTGGGCGGGGAGCCTGCCAGGGAGTTTGCGCAGGTGCAGCACCCCAGGCCCATGCTCAGCCTGGCCAACGCCTTCGACGACGATGAGTTCATGGCCTGGTACCGCCGCGCCGCCAACCTGTTGGAGCGGTCGGACTTCGAGATGGTATGCGAACTCAAGTACGACGGCCTGGCAGTGGCCCTGACCTACCAGGAGGGCGTTTTCGTCCGCGGAGCCACGCGGGGCAATGGCTTCGTGGGCGAGGATGTCACAGCCAACCTGCGGACCATCAAGAGCATACCTCTCAGGCTCCTGGCCAAGGCACCCCAGAGGATGGAAGTACGTGGCGAGGTCTATCTGCCCAGGTCTGCCTTCCTGCGGCTCAACCAGGAACGCGAGGCCCGCGGGCTGTCCCTGTTCGCCAACCCCCGCAACGCTGCCGCTGGCTCGCTGCGTCAGCTTGACCCGCGGGTGACCGCCAGCCGTCCCCTGGACTTCTTCACCTACGGCATCGCCTACGCCGAGGGACCTGACGCCGGCCTGGTCCCCAACAACCAGTGGGACGCCCTGGCGTACCTGAAGCAACTGGGCTTCAAGGTGAACCCCCACAACAAGCTGGTGAAGACGCCCCAGGAGGCCCTGGAATACTACCGCACCTGGATCACAAAGACTGAGGAGCTGGACTATAGCTGCGATGGCGTGGTGGTGAAGGTGAACCTGTTCAGCTACCAGGACCACCTGGGCATCGTGGGCCGGGAACCCAGGTGGGCCATTGCCTACAAGTTCGCGGCGGTGCGCGAGGTAACGCAGCTTCTTGACATTGGCATCAACGTGGGCAGGACAGGCTCGCTCAACCCTTACGCCATCCTGGCGCCTGTGAACATCAACGGCGCCATGGTCAAGCAGGCAACGCTCCACAACGAGGACTACATACAGGAGAAGGACCTGCGCATCGGCGACTGGGTGGTGGTGGAGCGGGCCGGCGAGGTCATCCCCCAGGTGGTGCGCTCGCTGCCGGAGCGCCGCACGGGCAACGAGCGCGTCTTCGAGATGCCCAGGGAATGCCCTAGCTGTGGCCAGCCAGTGGTCCGCACCGAGGGCGAGGCCATGCGCTACTGCGTCAACGCGGCCTGTCCGGCCCAGCTTGTGCGCCTGCTGGAGCACTTCGTCAGCAAGGGGGCCATGGACATCGAGGGCGTGGGGGAGAAGCTGTCCCGCGTGCTGGTGGAGTCCGGCCTGGTCAAAGACGTGGCCGGCATATACGACCTGAAGAAGGAAGACCTGGTCAACCTGGAAATCGAGAGCAACAACAGCGCCGCCACACCACAAGCGGAGGGCCCGCGCCGACAGCGCTTCGGCGAGAAGCGCACAGCCAAGCTGCTGGCGGCCATCGAGAGCAGCAAGAGTCGGCCGCTGTCCAGGGTCCTGTTCGCCCTGGGTATTCGCCACGTGGGCTCGGAAGTGGCCGAGGTGCTGGCCCGCCGCTTCCGGACCATAGATGCCCTGATGAATGCCAGCGAGGAGGAGATTGACGCCATTCCGTCCATCGGCCCGGAGATCGCTTCCAGCGTCCGCGCCTACTTCCAGAACGACTCCAACAAACAGGTCATACGCAGGCTCCAGCACGCTGGGGTTAACCCGACTACCGGCGAACAGGCGGCCAGCGCGGAGCAGCCGCTGGCCGGGCTGAAGTTCGTGGTCACCGGCAGGCTGCGCAGCTTCAGCCGCACCCAGGTGGAGGACATGATCAAGGACCTGGGAGGCACCGTGAGCAGCAGCGTCAGCCGCAAGACCGACTACCTGCTGGCGGGCGAGGACCCAGGCTCCAAGCTGGCCGACGCCCGCGAGCTGGGCGTGAAGGTTATCGGCGAGGACGAGTTCCTGGCGCTTATCAAGGCCAGGCCGGCCACCGCCGGCAACTCCGGCCATGCCCCGGCCTGACCTGGGCATGCACTCGGGTGCCGAACGCCGGCCTGCTCCGTAAGGCCAGCGCTGCTTTTCCCGCCCATCCGCCCGGCGATGGAGGCATACAGACGCCCTGCCTTACGTAGCAGGCGTCGGCTTCCGCCAGCCTATGCAGGCTGGCAAAGACTAACAGCTACATGGTCCAGAACAGCACCCAGCCCGCCAGCACGCCCAGCGCCAGCACGGTCAGGGCGACTACCGCCCGCTTGGACACAGCTTGAGGTCCCATTGGCATTTCCTCCTGAGAGCAAGGGCTGGGCTGGCCCTGCAAGTCATCGGGCCAGCCCAGCGATTCACGCGTTTACCGTGGGAGAGAAGCCCTCATGCTATCCAGCACATCATCTCGTCCGACTGGACCCACTCGCCAGACTCTCTGACGTACTCCAGCGCACAGCCGCCACTGCTCAGGTCGCCCCTCCCGGAGCCTTCCTGCACCGCCCAGCGCGTTTCAACGACTATCCGGGCCCTGTCCTTACCGACCTCCAGTTTGCCCAGGCGCAGGTGAAGGAAGTCGCCCTCCCTGTTGGCCTTCTGCTGGACCTCCTCGGGCGTCATCAGTATGAGGTTTACTCCAGGCACCTGGGGCACCAGGGCCGGGTCAAAGCCGTCCACAGCCACGATGATGTTCTCGGGGTCCGGGAGCAGGCCCAGGTCAGGCACGTTCCCCTCCACCAGGCCCCACTGGAGCGCCAGCCTCACGATTTTGGCCTGGTCCTCGGCGGTGGCGCCGTCCTCTCCATCGGTTGGCGCCTGGCCCTCCACGAAAACGACGTGTTCCATGCTGGTGTGGTACACGTAGGTCTTACCCTCGGCCTCCAGCACCAGCTTGAAGCCTGGCGTGATGACCTGGGCATAACCCATGCCGGGCTGTGGGTTGCCCAGGGAGGCGTCGGGCCACTCCACCTTCTCTACCCTGACTATCCTCACGTACTTCGGATCGAGGCCAAAGCGGGCCTTGAGGTCCTCCCTGGCTTTGAAATAGAGGCCCATGTACTCGTCCAGGGGGACGCCGGCCGGCGGCTGGCCGCCCACGAAGCAGGCGTCAATGTTATGGATGAAGTTGCACTCCTTGGGGTCCATGTCGTCAATGATGGTGATGGGCGTCTGGCCGGGCGGCGGCGTGGGCACTGCCGTCGGCCCCTGGCTTATGGGAATGGGGCTTCCGGCTGTTGGCGTGGCCGTGGGCGCTGGCCGCGGCGTTACACGCCACCGCCGCCATTATGCCAAGGCCGGCGGCAAGCCCGCCGGCCCTTCCTATCCACTTCTTCATGTCTCGCTCTCCTGAAGAAAATATTTTCGAGGCCTTCCTTGTTGTCGGCTTCACTGATATAGACGTAGGCCCCTGCCATCTTGTTCCCGGAGAGCGTCTGACAGCGAGCAAAGCCTGACCTGCCCGGCAGGAAGGCGGGCGCGGCCACCGGGCCAGCGTCGCCCGGTCGGCTTCGCCAGCAAGAAAGGAGGTCTCAGGCCGGGCCAGGGGCAGAGGTCGCGGCCTGTACCGCAGGCAAGACCTCGCTCAGGAAGAGGTCAAGCTGCCTGTGCTGGTCGAAGGCGGCGAAGCGGACGATGATGGTGCGGGCACCTGCTTCCGCGTAGCGCCGGATGCGCTGGGCGATGGCCTCGGGCGGCCCGTAGGGGCCCCAGCGGTCGCCCCAGATGTTCATGCCGTAGTAGAGGCGCAGGAACCGGTCGGCCTCCGCCGTGGCTTGTCGCTCGTCCCGGCCCACGTTCACGGTCATGTAAAAGGCCGACTCAAGCTTGTGGAAGTCCCTGCCGGCGGCGCTGGCGTAGTGCCTCACTCGCTCGGCGACCTTCGCGTACTCCTCGGGATAGTCGGAGATGGAGATATAACCGTCGGCCAGCTCACCCGCGCGCTGGAACTGGACGTCGAGGCCGGCGCGCCAGTGACAGGCCAGCAGAATGGGCACGCCGCCAGGCTGGGGCGACCTGGGTTCGATACTGACGCCCTCCAGCTTGAAGTATCGCCCCTGGAAGGACACCTCCTCGCCGGCGGTGAGCCGCTTGACGGTCTGCGCAAGCTCCACCAGCCGGCCGGCCCTGTGGCGCGGGTCAACGCCGGCGTGGCGCCACTCCTGGCGCTGCTCCTCGTTGAAGGCGCCGCCCACGCCCATGGCCAGGACAGTCCTGCCGCCCGAAATGAGGTCCAGGGTGCCGGCGGCGTGGGCCAGCAGGACGGGATGGCGCAGCGCGGCCAGCAGCACCGCCGTGCCCAGCCGCACGCGAGAGGTGCGCACGGCCACGGCCGCCAGCGTGGTAAGCGGCTCCAGCCGTGGCTTGGCCGTGAGGCTATCGCCCACCCACACCGAGTCGAGGCCGGCCCGCTCAGCCTTCTCGGCCAGCGACAGCACCGGCCCGATGTCCCGTGGGCGCTCACCGGCCATGACAATGGCCCGGGTGGGCAGCAGAATCCCGAACTTCAGCCTCGTTCCCACGTCCAGCGCTCCTGTCGGACATCTTACCATATGGCAGCCTTCAAGAATGCCACTCCCACGTCAGCACCACAGCTACAAAGGCATGCGACGCCAAGAGGCTGCATCTGTCCAGTAGTCTGTCACGCGTAAATTGAAGGACTGTTCCCCCTCATCCCCTCGGCAGGCTCGGAGCCTGCCCCGAGCACAGCCGAGGGGATGAGGGGAAACATTCCATCAATTCATGAGTGACAGACCACTAGTACTGCGTCAACTTTGTTTTGATGACAGGCTTGGCCCCCTCTTTAGCTCTCCCCCAAAGGGGGAGAG
>FWPU01001659.1_pt1 | contig 38367 bp, 51 predicted proteins | sample 2228361 | NCBI WGS metagenome assembly FWPU01 (sample SAMEA103939777, study PRJEB20133) | metagenome | reverse complement strand
GGACGAATTCTGGCAACCATCCATAACATTGCGCTTGCCTTGATCAAGCAGGCTGGATTTCGCAATGCGGCACAGGCTCGCCGATGGTTTGATGGACACCTTGACCAAGCTTTTGCCATCCTTATCTCCAGTCGTTCGCGACTTTGAGAAAGCCATCCCCCTCCCTCGCGCAAGGGTTGACCTATTGCGGGGATGTGGTTAAAATAACTTTTGTAATGCGGGAGTCGCCAAGTGGTAAGGCATCAGCCTTCCAAGCTGACATTCGCGGGTTCGAGTCCCGTCTCCCGCTCAAACTCACGAATATCATCCTAGCCAATTTCAATGGGTTGATATTCACAACTTCGCCAAAATTGCACCCGAAGGAGTGAATATCATCCTGAAATGCTGATCAGCAAGGCAATCGAAGGTTTCCTGTTGGACTTTTCCCTCCAACACTCGCCGGATACCGCCTATCGTTCCTACCATCCGGTGCTGCGTCATTTCGTTCGCTATGTTGGCGACATGGAGATCAAATCCGTTACGCCAGACATGCTCAAAAAATTCATGGCCTACATCCAAACCGAGTACATTCCCAAACGAATGTCCACCAGCACACGTCAGGGCGAAAAGTTATCCGGCAGCGCAATTGACAATCACTGGAAAGCGCTGCGTTCGTTTTTTCGGTGGTGCCATACATCGAAACTAATCAAAACCAACCCAGCTCTGGATTTACCTCGCCCCCGCTTTGCCCGACCAGAAATTCAGCCGTTCACGGAAGACGAAATCAAGCGCCTGCTGCACGCGGCGCAATTTGTCAAGGCAAAGCGCGGGGAAAAAGTAGTCAACATCAAACGCTCCAAAGCCAAACGCGACCTTGCCATCGTTTTGATTTTGCTGGATACCGGCATTCGCGTTGGCGAATTGGCCCGCTTGCGCATTGGCGATGTCAATTTCGATAATGGTGAGATCCGCGTTGCCCCCTACGGCACGGGGCGTAAAACCAAAGCGCGCACCATTCCGATCGGAAAACAAACCCGACGGGCATTATGGCATTATGTCAGCTTGCTTGACGATGACGAACCATCCCGCTCTTTGTTCAATTTGAAGCCCTCGTATATTCGGCAAATCTTACTGCAAATCGGCAAAGTGGCTGAGGTGCCCCATACGTATCCCCACCGCTTCCGGCACACGTTTGCGCTCATGTATTTGCGGCACGGCGGAGATGTGTTTACCTTGCAGCGCATTCTAGGGCATTCATCATTGACAATGGTAGAGCGGTATTTGCAATTGTCGCAGGCTGATTTGAAAATAGCCCATCGCAAAGCCGGACCGGTAGATAATTTGTTTTAGGTTATTTCGGAGGGATAGGCCACACCACCTCATCCGCTTTGCGAAAAGTTTGCGGCAAATCTCGCAATTCTTGTCTGTACTTGCGCCACGCCTGACGCTGTTCGGCCGTCAGCGGCACATCTGGCATTTGCGTCCAGTCGCTTTCAACCAGCAATTGATTGCGTTTTTCGCGGATGATTTGCCATTTGCTGTACTCCGTTAAGCGCGGCTGCGGCGGTTCGGTTACCTCAACCACCTCACCATCTTCTAATCGAACAAAGTTTTTCGCATTTTTTTGAGACTGCAAAACCTTGTCCAATTCTGCCGTGAGATAAGACACGTAATCCTCTCCGCATTGCTTTTTGTCAGCAATAATGCGTATGTTCTCGTGTTCCAGAATGTATTCGTCGTCAGTTTCGTAAATCAACATAATGCACCTCTCAATCAATCGAGTCAATTACAAATCTATTCCACAAATCCGTTGTGTAAAACACAATGCCAGATCTTGTTGGTGTAAATGATGAGGTACCTAAAAGATATGTCACAAAGCCCGGCACAATAATTGATTTATGACAGCACACATCAGAGTACACATACCAATCTGTCCATTGCGTGCCAACAATCTCATAATTTACAAACAGTTGAGGGACAAACTGTAATGCAGATGAATTGTACGAAGTAATAGCGCCGCCACTCTGACGTCTTCTGGCTTGTATTTGAAAAAGATGATAATCTGTAAATAGCATGATCACTTCGGCAAAATTGTTGTCTGTGCCATCATCAACACGATAACCAATATATGATTGCGGCGAGCATACAGAATATATCCCAAAAAGATGACAATAGCTGATCGTAGTTGTTTTATATATAAATGCCCGATTGTTAGAGCCAGGACGAACATCCCAAAACGTAGCGTCATGCCCATAAACCGCTGGCGTCACAAATGGACTGCCCGCCCACTGCCAGCCAGACGGTGGCGTGGTAGTGGTCAAATCGTGCGCTTCACTAACAGGCGCATAACCGCGCGCAACGTTGGCATCTGGTATACGCCCTACGATCATTCCCAATCTGTTCTCAGCCTGCAAATCTGCATACGCCGAAAACCTGTCCGTTGACAGCGTGCCGCTGGTGATTTTACTGGCATCCAAATCGGGAATGCGGGCAGCGTCAAACGTTCCGCTGGTCACATCAGACGCAGCATGGTTGTGACTGGATGGCGGAAAGGTAGAAGGTTTATTGGTAATATCGTTCCAGTCCTGACTGTGCCATTCCCACCCACTGCCGTTGTAGTAGCCAAACTGGTTGATATCTGTGGCGTAGGCCACCATCCCCGTTTGCGGGCTGGGCAATGACTCAATATTGGTTTTTGTGTTTTTGTAAACCTGCGCAGGTTGTCCCAGTTGCCGATCCTGTGTTTTCATCTTATTTCCTTAATACAGACCAGTACAAACGAAGTGTGTAACCTGACACATTGCCCACCAATCTCCGTACGCGCGCTTCAAGGTAATGCGGCGGGCCGCTGGTGGAACCATCGCTGCGATAGAAACCGACTTCCATAACTGTCCACCAGTCGCCATTTCCAGCATTTGAAAGCCCGTATGCATTTTCACGAACGTTCGCCAGCGGGTGTAAATCGTTCATGTCATCTGTAATGTTGTAACTCGATAAATCAATTTGATAAACATACTCTCCGGCATTTACTGTCCATGTCGCCATACCGCTCGCAATGATTTTGCTTCCCTCTCCCCCTCCACCGCCTCCGCTCACACTGCCGCTAATGGCAACAGCCAAATTCGCCGCCCCCTCCGCTGTTTGCACGATGTCTAGTCGCAGACGATCGCCCGCCTGAAAATCACTAACGCTCGGAGTTGCTGAAATCATCCCGATTGGCGCATTGTAGGCTACCTCCGGCAGCGTGGTAAATATACTCGTTCCATTGCGCTTTATGTCTATGATTGTGCTGCCAGCCGTTCCTGAAGTTTGACAATAGACATATACATCGCCAATTTGCATATCCTTTGGAACGATATAGTAAGCCGCGCCATTCACAACTGCCAAAACGCCGTCTACGTAAAAATCAATTCCACCACTACCAGAGGAAACATAACCCCATTCGCCGGTGTCTAACAACACTCGACCTAACGCATTGCCCGGCGCAGGAACAAACCCATGTCTATTTTGAGTGAACACAGTGTGCGTATGCGGCATCGGAAAACGCAAATCTACAATATCCGATGATTCGCGATTGATCACAATGCCCATATTTCTTACTCGCCGCACGGCCGCCAAATGATAAATGATCGTATTGGTGGTTTCTGGAATATCTGCTAATGTCAATTGCCCAATATCTTTTTGATTGCCGGCAATAACCTGAATTTTTCCCTCATAATCAATGCCAATCAGATAAAACATTTCCTTGCCATCGTCAGGAGAATAATATTCACCAAAATCAATGATTTTTGGCACGGGTTTGCCGTACGAATTAATATCACCAATCAGTTTATATTCTCCATTCAACCAAACTACACCGGGATAGACAATAACGCGCATATTGTTATCGTACGGTAAAACGGCTAACGGCATAAACTGCTGCAACCGTACTTTGATCACGTCTGTTCCCCCCAGTGGCCCATCACCCAGAAACTCATGCATTGCAGCATGTGCAGCAACACCCGGTGCATATTCCCGATTTCCAATCGCTTCCCGTTGTCCCAAAACGCGCAGCACATTCCGTTGAAGCGGATCGTAACCAACCCATACGTCTAAATCTGTGACGGGCGGTATGTTTGTACATGCCGCTACGCTGATCATATTAGCAATGCGCACGTAAACTAAACCCGCTCCGGCTATCACCTTTCCGGTTCCATCTCCCAGTTTAGCCGGAAATGCGGACAGGGCATCTTGTTTTGTTTCGCTCAATCGCTTTATGACGTCTTCAACTTTGCGCATTTATTCCTCCGGTCGCGGGCAGACGTTCCAAAATTCGAACGACTGCAACTCGATCCGATACCTGGCCTTACGCCAAATCTCAATATAGTGATCCATGATAATTTGAGTTTGACCGCTTGGCCGTATTTCAAAACTTACAGCAATATGGGTATACGATCGTCCCAAGGCTTGCGATTCTTTTGGCACGAACCACAAATACGGCGGCGTCACCAGACCGTCAGGAAAATCATCAAACCACAATTCTGTCCAGCCCAACGCATCACTGCGCAGCTGTCCTTGCGCCCATAAAATATTTCCTTTGTTCTGAGACGCATGTACTTTTTGCTTGATTATAAATGGCACGTTCAGATATTCGTTAAATCCCCCCAACCGCAATTTGCTGATTACAAACCAACTATAATTGTATGTCAATTTGGCGTTTTTGATAAACGCCCACAACCCTGCGCCCAGATATCCCCAGGACAACTCGCCGTGCTCACGACCCCAATCGTCCCAGAAGTGGCCCGCTTCTACCTCAGGATAAATTGTAGTTGGTCGCAGCAAATCGGCTTCGATAGCAATTCCAATATAGGCTATTTCGGTCGCAGCCGGTGGCGTGAATGTTCCAGTTCGATAACGCAAATCACTGACTGCATCTTTATTGCCGGTGGCCACAATCTGCCCTGCTGCATTATATGCATACACATTGTAAAAATTGTTCTCGTTGGTTTCCTGCCAAACATCATTGTCCAGTTTCAAAAACCGTCCACGCAGCCCCCATACGGTTAAATTGTCATGCCCGCTGGAGCGGATGACGAGCCGCGCCGGAATGTGAATCACATATGTGCTGTTGCTAATCATCGTATAGGGAACATTCCAAATAAAAGGCCCATTTGCCGGCGCACTGGTAGGGCAAGTTGCCCCATATTCCGGGGGCAATGGATCATCTCCCGGCAAAAGCGGGGGGGCAAATCGCCCGGGTAATAACGATGGCCATTGAGGACTGTCTAATTCTGGCAACGGTATTTCCGGCGTTCCTACAATCGGCGTTGCACTGTAATATTGCGGCACACTGGGCGCTGCAAATGTTTCTGGCTCTGCAAAAATGGTTTGGTTCAGCACGCCGTTCTCAAATGTGTATTCGACCCGATAAGGAATGACGTTGCCTGCATAACGAATCTGCGCCGGTGTATCTGCTGCTGTAACATTCATTTGAATAAACGCAAATGGCACAATTTGGAACAGGCGAATCACGCCTGTCAGGTGAATGGAAAAATCAAACTCGCGCTGTTCTCGTGCCAACAATAGACCTGCAATTTGATTAGCCTGCTGTTGATTGCTGAATAACAATTGTTCTTTGCTGCCAATTTTGCCATATCGTCCATAAACCAAGCCGGGCGCAGTGGCCAAAACCGGTTTCTGATTTTGGTCAATTCCAGACACGTTGTATTGATGAATTTCATGATTCATGCTTTGTATATCAATTGTATGAAAATCATCTTTGCTCAACTCCAAAACGACTGGCACATTTCGTTCCACTGCTGGCAGCAAATTCGGATGTATTTGCACAAACAATCTGCTGCAAGCATCGCAGCATACGTTTGCCAAAATACTTTCCTCGGCAATCATACGTATCTGTTCCCAAACATTTCCTAGAGCATGGAAAGCCGGCGCGATCCGGCCATCCCCACTTAACAGAATATCCACACAATTGGGTAGGGTTGTCCGCCAGTACAGCAGATGAAACAGCGCTTTGTCCACTGTCAAATTTTGCATTTCCGTCCATGCTGCCGGCGTGCGATTAACATTCTCGACCCCAACCGGATATCCGGCGCACAATTTCAACCAATGTTGTCCCCCCTTGATACTGAGTATGGACATACCGCCATTTTCATCTACCGTACATTCTTGCTCATCCATCCATCCCACTGCCAAAACGTTGTCTCCAATAGCTTGGGGAAAATCTTCAGAAAACAAAATCGCTTTGAGATAATTTCGCGGTTGACTTTGTAATGGGGTGATCAATCGTACTGAGAATTCAAAACCGCCTTCGTCCAGGCCGCCGGAAAAATGCTCCAAATCCACCTGGTGAACCATTGTGGAGTTCTCGTTATAAACATAGATGCTGCGATAACCGCTACTGGATTTCCCGTTAGCAGCCGTCACCGTACAGCGCACCACGATCCGCCCAGTATTGCTGGTTTGTAAGGTTGGTGTGGCCGTATTTGCATCAATTATTGTACCGCTACCACTGATCACGCTCCAACTATATTGGGCAATCGTTGAGCCAATTACCCATGACTGACTGGCATCCAGTTGAACGGACAGGCTCGATCCATCCAACCTAATCACTCGGTCGCTGCCCATCACAAGGATTGGCTCAAACAAATTGTGCTGATCGCTGTAGGCAATGTCGTAATCCATGTAAACAACATTGTTGCCGACAATCCGGACGTGTCGCGGCCAAATGGCAAATTCGTCAATGACGGTCAAATACAATCCGTTTTCCCACAAAATTTCAGATGTCTCGCCAATATAAGCAATACTGCTCGTCCATGCTTTACGCACCCGGGCAATGCCGCGCTCCCATCCGCCAGGTGTTACCCCAACCAAAACCGTCATACCCGGCAGCACATGGGATAAATTGCCGCTGGCGTTATTGTAGTTAACTTGCGCAATCCGATCATGAGTAGAAAATGTTTGATTGACCCGCGCGGAATAAACAACGGCCGGTTGATCAATGATGACATATAACTTCGTTGCCAAACCATCCGAGCGATATACAGCCAACTCCTGCGACGTCAATGATCTGCTCATAACGACTCCAGGTGAGTAAATTCAACGGTGAATTCCAGCCGATCTCGCCGCTTCGAAGGATCGCGCTCTTCCTGCTCTGGCCAGTGCATGATTGCCCGGTAATCATGATATTGATCATCATTTGCCAGCGTGCGGATATAAACAACTGATGATGATCCCACACAATAGGTTTTCAACACCTGTCGTTGAGATGATGTCAGCAAAGAGAATACCCATAAGCAAACTGGCAAACCACGCCCGAACGTTCGTCCACTGGCAGCCACAACACGTTCGGCATAATTACGAAAAATCGAACGCGGCACAGGTAAACTCAGCGTTTCAATATTGACCATATTCGCTTGGGTCGTTCCAATTTTGTAATCGGCCATGATCAGCCTCCCATTGCCCGAATCAACGAACGGTCGCGTTTCGATAATACCCGCTCCACTTCACGAATAACCTGATTCAGTGTCAAAGTGGACGTTTCTACTCGCATGTGAATGGCGTTGTTTTCAGTATAACGAGGAGATTCGAGCATGGCGCGCGTCAATGAACTTGGAACAATTGTTCCCTGCGTGTTGGGTATGAATAATTCCGGTCCATATTCGCCTACCAAATATGGCCTCATTGCGTTAACCATACCTCCCATTGCTCTACGCTGTATTTTGCCATCTGCAAAGCCTTTGACCTGTTGTTCCAACCATGCCCGATAACGTAAAGTCAATTCCATGCCGGCTTTTTGCAATGCTGCTTGATCATTCAATGCCAGTATTCGCAATATATTCAAACGATTTTGCTCAGCATTCCGAAGTTGCTGCAACTCATTGCGATATTGCTGATCGAATTGTTGCAACCGCTTGCGTTGGGCATCATCCAAGCGTTTCAATTCCTCGGCGCGCTGCGCATCCAATTGCTTCAACCGTGCCTGATGTTGTTCGGCCATGTCACGCAGTTGTATTTGAAAATCTTCCTGGCGGCGCTGGCGCTGAAGGCTGAATTGTGCTTCCATCTCGCTAATCTGCCGCGCAAAATCTTCCGACCGCCGCGCTGCCTGCACGCGGTATTGTTCCTCTCCTTCCCGACGATTGCGTTCATATGCACGCTGCTCGCGCACCATTCCCAGCGCATCACGGTTATTAATCAATTCCTGCAGGCGCTCTTCATGCTCAGCCTGCAATTGTCTCATTCTGCGCTGATGATCTTCCTCCGCCCGCTGCACATCAATCTGATAATTCTGTGACAGTTTCAAGCGGCCCAGATAATAATCTTGCTCAATTTGCCGCTCGCTGCGGGCAAACTCGCGCATCGCCCTTATCCGCTGCTCGGCATATTGAGTAATCAACGATTTGCGGGAATTTTCAAAATTGCGTTCAATTTCCACGCGCTGATTAGCAAAGTCGGCGATAATTTGATTGCGCTCAATTTGAGACTGCCGTTCAAATTCTGTACGCTGCTGCTGTGCCTGCTCATAAGCTGCAAAAGCATCCAGTTGTTGTTGAGTAGCCGCAAAATCCCGCTGCGCCGCATCGGCATGTGCTTCAATTGCGCCGGTCAGTTTTGCGATTGTCAATGCCCACTGTTGCCCGCGCTCTTCTGAGCCGAACAAGCCAAAACGCCCGGAATAGTAACCGGCAATTGTGGCCAGTTGAGCCGGCGCTGCTTGCAGATTACGTTGAGCTCCAAAATCAGTTTTGGACAATGCGCTATAACCGGCTGCTGCGCCAGTTCCGATAATAGCAGTCGCTGCCACATACGGATTGAGCAAACCAGCTCGTCCAATTGCTCCCCCAAAGCTGCCCATTAATGCGGGTAAATTGAGTCCCTTGGTAACGCCGATCAGCATGGCAATCTGTCCGGCCAGTTGTGCCAAACCTCCCGCAGCGGCCAAACCGCCGCCTACTAATAACGCAGCTTTGATCAAATCAGGATTGCGCTCGACCAAATCGGCAAACTTGGCTGCCAAATCAGCCGCTGTGCGCAACGCCGGCAATAATTCACTCGTTGCCACAGCGCCGATACGCATGAAAGACTGCTGAATATCCTGCTGGGCCTGCCGCCAAGCTTGGGCAACTGCATCGAACGGCGTAGCAGCCTGCAAATACGTCTGAACCGAACCTATAATCGGCGATAAAACGGCGCGGCTGGAGCGTTCCAGCGCATTGCCAATTTGGCTGAGATTGCGCCCAATATCCCGCAGATTGAATAAGTTATCACGAATATCCCTGGAACTATTGGCCATCCCCCGCATGGCAATTTCGGCTTTTCTGGCTTGCTGATCCAGTTCTGCCAGTTCTTGAGTGATGCTTTGTAGTTCTTTATCCAGCGCGTTGATATCCTGACCAACTGCTTTATGCAGCTTCATTGTTTCCTGAAGTGTCTTGATTCGCCGCTGCAGTTCCTCAGCGCGACTTTGAATCTTTTTCATATCGTCATTGACTCTGGCAGCGTCCGAGCCGAAAATTAACAGGAGCTTTAGTTGCTTTTCGTCCACGATTCACCTACAATAGAAGTATGTACAGCAGTTGGTTCAAGAACGATCCCCACGAGGATGATCCTATCGAGATCGAACATTCCTCGAATTCCGGAACGATCTGGTTCGCTTCATTGATCATCACTTCTTTTGCCATTGTTGGAATTGCCGTCTTTATTCCCGATCCGGGCATTCTGATTGCTCTGTGCGCTTGGCCAATTGCAGCGGTCATTCATGCTCTATGGCTTTTGCGATTACTCCGCATCTTTTGAATGTTCCCGACGCAATTTCTCGCCGAGCGCTTTCAAGCGCAGTATGGCACGCAGTAGATCGTCCGGCTGAGCAAGAATCGTGTTAATGTCCCATTTCCAATCCACGGCCTCCAGTATCAGCAGGATTTCAGCAGCTCGGTCAAGAACAACAACGGGGATTTCCCCAAGGCCAAATGTCCCATCTGGAAAATCCCCTGAGGCCGTTGAACAGTAAAATCGTTCTAATTGCCTGACAACCTCTAGAATTTTTTTTCCGAGGTTTCCTCAATTTGCAGCGCCCATCCGGGGTTTTCCTCAATGACCGCTTGTAACCAGGTTTCGCCAATTTCATACGGCAGCACACAGAATTCCTGCGGTGTCAATTCGTCCACCAGCTTTGCTTGACCGTTGATTTCCACCGTGCCCTGGCTGCACGCCACGCAACGCGGATAAATCATAACTGCCACCGCATGTTCAGCTTCGCTTTGATAGGTATAATCAGCAGCTTTGTTCGTCAGCAATGCTTGGCGCATGGCGTCTGCCACCGTTGCGTGGCGCACAACTACATCCAGCGTAACCCGGTCAACTGTCATTTGCAGGATCATCCGGCAACCTCACGCAAGACTACGATCACATCACCATTCGATGGAGCAGTAGAAAATGTAATGCCCGTTACCGTTTTGGTCAAACCGCTGGTTACCTCTGTGCCATTCTTCCAAACTTTGATGCCGTCCGTTGAAACGGCTGGGAAATTTGCTGGAAAATCAAACTGTGTAGCTGTGCCATTCCCAAGGTAGGAAGCAATTCGCAGCGGGTAATTGCTCCACATCTCCAAAAGCTGAGCTTCCAAAAAGCCCTCCGTGGCGTTCGTAAACGAAATACCCCAGAGATGCTTTGTACACCGGTTCGGGGCAACCTGATACTGGGTAATCGCTTTATCCGCCCCCATGCCCGGCGTTTTGCGCACTACCTGTGCAGAGGGAATGATGAAACTGTGCCAATAGGTTTTGCCTGTATCTAATCCTTTGGCAGCCTGGTATAGCAGCAAGGCAACACGCGGTTCAAATCCCTGCTTATCGGTCGCTACGCCGATGATTGAAGCTTCGCCAACCGTGGCCACTTTAGTGCCGTCCAGAAGCGCGGCCAACCCAATATCGCCAGCCTCGACATTCAACCGCGCGTCCGCACCTTCCTGCGGAGGGAGGTACACGACCTGAGTGATCCCGTCTTCACCCAAACCGGTCAATTTTCTGGCATCCGGCAAGGTGAGATCGAAGGCAGTCGCTCCCTTGAATTGTATCCCCTCATAGGCGGTCGTTCCGCTAGGTTTGGGATAGCCATTGCTGTCCAGCTCATAAACACACGCATAGCGCAAACCATAATTGAGTGTTCGTTCAGTTGGTGCTGTCATTTGGTTCTTCTCCTTCGCTTAGAATCTCGATAACTGGGCGGTTGAACCCCGCACAATCACAAAAATATCGAACAGAGCCATTTTCCTCATTGTGAGGAATCAGCTGCTTGCCGCATATTGGACACGATTTTTGTTGTGTTTTTTTCATGCCGCCTTCTCCATAAGGCTCGAGCCGTCATAGACAATTGCAGACCAGCCACGGGCATGTTTTATCCAAACCCGACGGGGATTTTCGATATGAATGTCATTAATGTCAACAACGCTCACCTCTTCACCCGGTTGCAATTTACCAATGACAGGAAAAACAACCTCCGGCCCAGAGCGTATGTTGGTCACTTGCTTTACGCGCAATCGAGGTTTGTTGGGCAATTCAATTTGTTGATCCATCCCTGCGCTCCATTCGTAACCGGCAATTACATCCCACAACTCTGGATATCTGCGCGCATGTTCCCAAACCCAAAAGTTGCACGCCTGGCATAACTCGCGGGCCACATCCAAAAACTCTTTGACTTCGTTAGGTTGGGTACGCCAGCCGTGCTCCTGAAACGCCGCTCCGGTTGGGATAATCGGGCGCTGAGGAATTGGAAGACTGCGATATTCCGCAATACATGCCCGCAATTGAGCGCCTGAATTAGTCGCCTGCATCCAATACACCTGAGGCATATTGACATCGCAATACTCCAGAAAGTTGGCGAACGGAAATGTTTGATGAAGGCGTGGAAACCGGTATGAACTCAACCCAATGAGCGTAGTTTCCAACCCTTTTCGCAGACGTTTCATGTAGATTGTCGCCTGCGCGGGTTTGTTTTTGTATTCGCTCTCAGCATTGACTACAAAACCATCAACGTTGAGCTGCTTGCAGCGTTGAATAGCAATATCCGCTTCCGCTTCCGGATTGCGCCCATAAACATACTGCCAACCCAAAACCTGTACACCCACGTGTTTGAGAGCATCTATAATCGGTTTTGCCAAATCGTGACCATTTGCAACGTTAAATACCCACGGGCCATCAGCGATTTTTAACAAGACATGCGTAAGCCCGGCCTCTTTGGCTAATTGAGCAATCGCGGATGGATTGCCGTTTTCCGTCCGGCTGGCATTCCAGATATACATCCCTTTGCCGCTGATCATTTCACCACCTGTAATATTTGCGTCACCAGCCAGATCAAAACTGTGCTGCCGAGAATGCCGCCTAACCATGTAAGCAAACGATTCGACTGATCCAACTTGGCCACAATGTGAGATAAATTGTCCAGCCGTTTATCGTGCTCTTCGATCTTGCGCCAAGCGGCATCAACACGACTTTCAATCAACGGATGACTGCCGGCTTCATATGTTTCCAACTTGCGCACCCGTGTTTCAATGTCCTTGAGCATGATTTTGATCTCCGACACATCCGCAGCAACCTGGTCGAGTCGCGATGACAGCGCAGAGATTTGTTTCTGCAAACTGATATTGGATACCCGTTCATCCGCGGCAGCCATCTTATCCTCGACCAAATCCCGATTCATCCCGTTTCATTGGAAAGTATGTCGAAATGATCTGGTGGATATACCCAGCGCCCATACCTACAGCTATTCCGGTAATCGTCACTCCAAATGGGGTTACCGTCAGCGATACATCCATAAATTGAGCAGCCAGATACAGGACGTCGAATTGATATACCCATGCACCTGCAATGCCGGCTGCAACCGCTACGTAAATAAGCGCCCACTTATACGGTTGAATCGCCGGGATGTGATCCACAATCCGCCCGAACAATGCCTCCACCAGCGTTTCTACCAGAAACGCCAACAGCAAAATGACACCAAGCGTTCCCGTAATTTGCATGACAACCTCCTACTCAAATGGATAAATTTCCACTTTTTCCAATGTCGTAACGTTGATTTGTCCTTCAATACCCAAATACGCCTGACCGGCAAACGATAAAACTTTGATCCCACTATCTCCTTGCCAAGTAATCATTTTGACAAATGGGAGAATACTGTCTTTTGTACCCATGCCAAGCTGAGGATGAGCCATCATAGTTTTTTGTAACTTGGTCAACCATTCATCCACTTTCTTTTCCGCTTCGCCATCAATGCCACTCAGTATGGTCGTTACGTAGATGTTGATCAGCCACCTTCGGTCAATTTCTGCAAACTCCGCTCCAATAAAGCGCGGTTGGAAGGAAGGCCCAGCAAACAAAACAGCAGCCGGCAAATCACTGTCCGCCAATGATTGGGGCGAATAGGGATAAACCCGTTTTATTCCGGATATGGTCTGTAAAATATCCGCGATTCGCTGGCGGATCATAACAACCTCCGATACGGCTTAAGCATTTCCACCAAACGCACCGGAAATGCTTTGGTATAGGTCAACGTCCCTAATTCGGCCACACCAATTGCATCGCCTAAACCGCTCTTGATTTCGCGATAAAATCGCACACTCAACAACGTTGCCGCATTGACCAAATCATCCGGCAGTGGATCAAAGCCGCCAGTGAAACTCACCTTGACTTGTACTCGCCCCGGACCGAGGGGAACACGAGCGGAAATTGAATACCCTGAAATAACGATACGCAGCCCATCAACGGGCTTCCATTCCATATCGTCTCGATAAGCAAACAACTCGACCTCCGCCACTACCGGCTTTGGAAGATGGCATAACAAGACCCCTCTAGCTGAAACGAATCCATTCACGATTACATCCGTCAGCGTTTCTCTGGCGAAATAATTATCCGGACCAGCGCAGCAGCGGTCTATTGTGCGGCTGGCTTGCGTAATCAACTCGGCCAGCAGCACATCATCTGCGTTTTCGTTGCTGCCGAGTGCGCGCTTGACGGATGCTAACGTCGTATAATCCATTTTCCTCTTCCACTACAGGTTCAGGCGCCAGTTCACCAGTGGCAATCAATTCCTCGGCGATTTCATCTGGCAGCTCAATCAACCCGTTTTCGTCAACGACCGCTACCAGATCGCCCCGACCAACGCTGTATAACGCTCGCAAAACTCGATATTTCATTTTTGCCTTGTTGAGGGGGGACTTTCATCCCCCCTTTTTTCAACCGTTGCCGATGTTGGTAATGATCCCAATGGACGGCGAGAAGTAGTGAGCAAACACGCCATCGAAGTACACGCCGCTCTCGTACTTCCGCGTGCGCTGCGGCCATTCGATCTGATAGTAATCCTGGCGCAGGCGCATTTCCATGACATTCGGAACACCGTTCAGCGGATAGGGCAACTGCTCAGTGACCGAGACCAGCGTACCAGGCGGCAGATTGGGATGAATCTCCAGCGGCACTTCCGGCGCGGCGCCCATCGCAAACCGATTGAGCAAACTCTTCACCCGCATGCCGGCAACAAATTCCGAGCCGGTAACATAGGGGATTTGGGCAGCACTGGCCGCGAGCACTTTTTTAGTGATATTGTCCGCTTCCTGGGCATTCACATAGATGCGCGTTGGAGACAAACGATAGTTATCCCACATCCAGCGGAACATTTCATTGATCTCTACAATGCCGCCATCGCCCGATGCCGTGAGCGGGGTGCCGCTGCCAACTGTGCCGGTGGCCATATTCTTGATGTACGCGCCTGAACCGGCAGCCCAGGCATGGTACAAAATACCGTCATAGCCGAGCAGATTTCTGGAATTGTCGCCGGTAATGGCGCTAGCGTTTTGTCGGCCGGAGGTTTGCAGACTGGTCAGAACAACACTGTTGATCGTGGTAATTGCTTGCAGCAGCTCATTCCCGCTCGTGCCGACATACCAGGCATATGCCACAGCGCCGGGAACTACCGGAACACTGGCTTTGATGACATTGGTCGAACCGGTCAGCGCGCCGGTGCTGGTAGCGCTGGATTTATTGGACGAACCGCCACCATAGGTGTATGCCGAACCGCCGCTGGCCGGATTGACGCTCACTTGCCCCACAACACCACCGGTAAGAGATGACGCCAAATATCCATACAGCGTCAGCGCAACCACAATCACATTGTAAGTGCCGGCACCAATTGAGCCGCCCGAGTTTTCCGTAGTAACCGTCGGCGCATTCGGCGTCCCCAAAGCTACTGAATAGTTACCGCCCAAATCGGCCAGCTCTTCTTCGATCATGGTCGCCCAAAGCAAACGCTGCGCCTGAGTGGAGCGGATATCCTCAAAACCCACCGCAGCGCGTTCGGCTTCAAAGGTGAGGCTGTCTTCCATGCCGAGCGTCTTGTAGGCAGCGCTTTTATCCACGACATTAGTCGTTACCACACCATTGCGCTCACCCTCCGGAACAAAACCGCGCAAACCAGCCGTGTTGATTCCGATCACCTGTTTCCAGTTGGTTGATGTGCCGCCGCCGCCAGATACGCGCGGAGTGCGATTGCGGATTGGAGTCAGCACCGGAACAAGATTTTTAGCCGGAGCTTGCAAATCATACGCGACCAATCCAGTAGCCTGAGTAACTCCAGCTTTTTTCAAAGCATTCGGGTCCATCGGTTGGGCAAGCGCCTTTTTAAATTCGGCAATTGCCTGTTGTGTTAATTCAGAAAGATTCTCAATCATCGTTCACTCCTTACGATTTGGTTTGGATAGCCTGAATTTCCAGGCGCGCAATCTCATTGCGCAAAGCCTGTTCCGCGAGCGGGTCAGTTACGGACTGCAAAACCGCTTTTAGAGCCTCCGCTTTCTGCAACGCAGCGCTAGTCTGAGGCGTTAGCGAACCAAGCTCACGTAATACAGGCCCGCTTGCGCCCCGTTTGCTAAGCGCCTCCACTTCAACAGCTAGCCGCGCAACATCGCTGGCTAGTTGCTTGATGTGGCGCTCTGCCTTCGTCATTCCACGAATGCGAGCGCTTAACTGCATATCCGAACCAATCTGCTCAATCAATCCAAATTCGGCAAGGATAGTCAATACGATCTCGCGCACATCGTCAGCGGTCAGCGCTTTCGGCTGCTCATCAGCCTGGTTCTCCATTTCGTTCTCCGAGTTGGATTCTGCCTCGCTGTTCTCGGCGCTTTTATTGTCTTCCTCGCTCGCAGCGGATTGCTCTTCCAGAATTTCGGCAATTTCTTCGGCGATTTCCTGGATTTTCTCCTTATCCAGTTCCTCGCCTTCGTCTTGTTTGAGTAGTTTCAAAATCCGTTCTTTCATCGTCTCTCCTCGCATACTGAGCATTAGGGTTACAACACGATTGCCATCCGCCTTGATCATCTCAAACGTTGCTCCTGGGATACAGGGCAAGTCCACCAGCGATATCTCGTTCGGAATGGCTTCGTAACGAACATATCTCTTATCCAGCGGATCCGGCCAGCGTTCACCGTACCTTCCGCCGATTGAAAAACCGGTAAATACGCCTTCTACCACCTTTTGCCAAGCTTCGCCGTCCAGCACCTTTACCCCCACCCGCACGGCTTTGGCAGCGTCATCGAAAAGCAGTTTGACCACCTTTCCCACCGCTTTACTGGTGTGACTGTCGCGCACGTTGCCGTAGGATTTACCGCGACTGGCTTTTTGCACCCGCTTCGACCACGCCCAAAAATGCGGTTTCGATTTGGCATAATCCATGATTTCCCCGCTTAAATCAGGCTGTTCAATGGCAGCTACTCCCCAGACCTCACGGCGAGCTTCAATGACCTTTTGGAGAGGCACAAAGTAGGATAATCCTTTTTCCGCCTCATCGGCAGCTTCTTCAAAATCAAATGGCTCGTACTCGTGGTCTTTCAGCCACTGGCGCGCTTCTTCAACAGTGAATTTATCTGCATCGAAGCGGATCGCCTGCAGCGTCATCGCATCTTCCCCTTTGAGTTTTCCAAAAACTGCATGAATCCCATCACCGAACTTGTCGTTCTCACGGCGAAACGAATCTGCATCAAAGCGATCTGGGGCGATCAATCTCGCAGCATGTTCATTTGGATAAGGCATAGACATACTCCAAAACAAAAAACCGGCGAAAGTAAGCAATCCCATTGTTGGGTCTCACTTACTCTCGCCGGCTCTACCGGTTTTTGTTGAGAGTGTTACTGCGCTCCTATCGGGTTCTTCCGCGACTCAGTTTGCAGCCTGCGCTTCCGCGCTCACTTGTTGCTCATATTATAGAACAGATTTGCTGATCGTGTCAAGCATTTTTAATTTCCTCAACAATATTTTCCACGGCTTGGTCGAACAGTTTCTTGATTGCCTCCCGTGTCTGCTCCAATGCCGGCTCAAAATACGGATGTGGTTTTGTTCCAAATCTGCGAATATGCGCCCATACAGCCCGCGCCATTTGGCGATTCTCGTCAATCTGCCTGGCTTTGCTCCCCAGCCGCCGTCCGGTGCGCAGAGAGTACACGCCTGCTAATTGTTTAATGCGCACCCACTCATACAATGGCTGACCAGGTTCGGTAATTGAAAGTGGTGGTGTATGCGGCTTTGTGCCGTATTCGACCGCTTTGGCGTATGGCAGTCCTCGCCCCGCTCCGACCTCGACAAAGATAGCATCCTCCGTGACCTGTACTTCACTTGAAGAAACACTGCCACGGAGATCGCCGGTTGCAACGCTGTCGTTATCCGTCAAGTTTTGCTTGATTTGGTCTTCCAGTAGTTTACCGGCTTGTCCCAAAGCGTTCCAAATTGGCGCGTAGATATGATCGTTGAGATTGGACGCTTTTCCAATCATTTTCATAATTTCATCTAAACCTTTGATTTGTAATATTTTTTCATCCGACATATTGACAATTCACCAAAAAAAATGCTATACTGAGTATGGCGAGGATGTAGTCCGGACGAGCATACCGCGAAAGCGGAAGACTGGGGAGTTTCCGGCCCCCAGACGCCAACCCCGAAAGGGGTTTTTTTTTACCATTTATCAACCTGTCTTTTTTCCCTAACATAAAGTGATTGTATCTTCCCCTCAACAACAGGAACAACGAGATATGACTTTGGAGACCACTCCCGATAATAAACCATTGCACCCCTTCGCATTTTCACCCCCTCATAATTTCCTCGAAGCACCTGTTCTAACATCATTTCAGCCCGCTTCAAATCCCTAATCTGCGGAGGTTTACCCTCATAGCCTGTAAAATGCCGGCGAATGTAATGCCAACGACGCTCACCTGTTAGGGTAAATTCCCCTATTCGTGTTTCCGTTTGCCAATCCGTCAACTCCTGAACGCTGTCTCGCCTATTATCTCTCAATGGATGATCCAGCGGCAAATGTTTTACCTGATCTAATGTCACCGGCGAAACCGCACAACGGCAATGGGGATGACGCGGCGGCAACCCATCGCCGAATTTAGGATCAAGATAAAACGTCTCGCCCAATCGGACAACCTTGTTATGCAGCTCTCGACACTTCGGACACGCTCCGGTTTGCCCATCCAGCCAACGCATTCCCCGCACCACGCCGCTCTCCTTGTAACCCAACGCTGCTCCTTGCGCATGAGCGCGAATGACTTCCGTCCGCGCAATCCGCCGCGCCCGCCACTCGGGAAATACCGTTTGTCCCTCATCATGACTGAGCGACGCAATTTCATCACGGATTTGATAAATCGTCTTGCCTTCTCCCAATCCGTTCGTAACAATCTGAGCGATAGCAGTTTGGATGTCCGTCATAATCCCGACCACTAACTTTCCGGCATTCTCGCGCGCCCAGTCCACGGCGGCCGTCTGCAAATAATCCCAGGAAAATTTCATCTGCAGTTGACGACCGGCTGTCTGCGCCCCTGCTCGCAGCGCGCCTAACAGTCCAGAGGTCAGAATCTCCGACAATCTCCCCAGCCAAACCCGCCACCAAACCTGATCGTTCAGCCTCGCCAAAACAAAGCCGGGAAGCGGCTCATCTTTGGCAATCTTCTCGACAGCGGTTAAATCCTCAAGCAATTCTGCAAACCACGCCATGAGCGCTTGCGCTATCTCATCTTCTGCCCGCTCTAGCGCGCTCTGCACCCGATTGGCAGCATACTCAGGATGAAACGGCTCGATCTGCTTCTCCAGCTCATCACGGGTAACGAAAGGGCTGCGCTGCCCCGACCTCCGCGGCGGGGAAAAGACGCTTTGTCAAATCGCCATCCAAATACGCATCAAAAACTTCCACTACCTCATCAGCCGTAGTACACACATTGATGCACTTGCGAATTTCATTTTGCAATTCGAGCGGTAAAATCTCGCAAACATACTCCTCGGTCGTTTTGCCTTTTTTGAGCGCCACCGCATTCTGTCGCCAACGGTGGAGCTCATATTTAGCCGCTCGCTCAAACAGGGAGGAAAAATCAAATTTTGGCACAGGGGACATTTGCCGAAACTCGGGCGGCACACCCATCCGCTCTTGCACATAGGCCGGCGTGTACACGCCTGTTGAGAGATATATCTGATCAATCTGCGCCCGCTGCATTTGGTCTTCTGGCGGTTCAAGCCCGAGCCATTTAAATTCCAAATCAGGACGATGAACATAATCCCGGATAATGCGGTCGAACAGCGCCTTAAGATAGCCGGTAATCGGTCCAATCATCGAGCGGTATTGCGCGTTCTCCATGCCCTGGACGTAACCCGCGCCACCCAGCCCGCTGGAAGGTACTAAACCAAATTCCGCCGGATTATTACCGAACGCCCAGCAGACCACCTGCATCAGCCATTTATCCACTTCGATTTTGTCTGCATCACCCTGATTAGGTTGAAAGATGGACTGTGCCCCATTGCCAGGAACAAATAAAATCTTGCTTGCCCTCTGAATATCCCCCTTGGTCAAGGCATCAAAATACTCCGTAAAGGTCTGCAGTTGATCGGGTGTCCAATCCGGCGAAACGCTAACCAGGACGCCGGGTATATTTCCCTCAGTAAACCATCCTAACCGCACTGCGTCATGTCGGATCGCTGTGTTGATCGCCATCAATGCCCATTCAATAGGCGATTCGCCATAGGGCGTGTGCGTCTTGGCGTTGAGCGGCGCATAGAGCAATTGTTCAGCCGTGTAATGAGTCATCGGCGCGCCATACAGCACTTGCAAATAGGCCGGCATTGGCGGGCGTGGCGTCCGGCCGCGCAAATCAAGCAGCGGTCGGATAGTCGCCCCATCCACCAAGTCCAGCGATACCAACTTGCCATTCTGAATATCGGGGTATATCGTCACCGCATCAATCGTCAGCAGAGTCTCCAGCAACTGGTTGACCCAAGCATCGAAATCATCTACGCCGTTGGGTCGCTCAAAGAAATTCCTGACATCTCCGGTAACCGTTTGATAACCATCAATCGCATTACGAGAAACAATATCCCATTCCAGGCCGCGCACAGTCCGCTTGATCAACTCAATATTGAGACGAATTTCTTTCGATGACTGCGCCAGCGCACGCAATACCGGGAGGGGCAGTACACCAAAACCGGCCCGCGGTACAGTAACCAGGTTGATCCCCGGTTGATACTCGAACAATCGCGGGGGCTCATCGTCCATAAGCGGCTGCGGCGGCGCGCCTGGGCCAAACAAAGCCAAATTGGCCGCTTGTGCCATTTGAAGTAAAGCCCCAAATCGAACAGAAAGATCATGCTTTGTCCCGTCCATACATTATCTCTCCTTCAATGTATCCAACTGGCGTTGATAAAAATCCACCAAACCACGGCTGCGGAATAACTTCGCAAACGCTCCACTTGCCGCGTCCACCTGGTCATCGTGCGCGGCGCTAGGGAAGACCAATAACTCATCCAGAAACGCGCCATTCCACGCGCCGCGCACCATCACGACATTACCTGCCTCCGCCTGCGCGGCTAACGGTTCGGCGCGAGAAACCTTACTGCCAGTTACGCGATCGGCGTATACCGGAAATCCCACAAGCAAGCGGATCAATGCTTGTATGCTATCCACACCGGAGGACCCAGGCTCTTGCTCCAACCAAATCTGCGTACCAGGCGGATCGGTTTGAGCACATTGCAGAATAACCCGATCACGCTCGCCCGATGACCACTGGCCCCGAACTACATCTTCAACATAAATCATCCCTTCATTGGTTCGACTCATCCGAACGCCTACCGTATAATCGCCGCTGCCGGCCGTTGCGGCGCGATCCCAGTATCTCACGCGTCCAGCCACTTTGGCAGGAATGGCATCCACAAACTTTGCAAACCATTCCCGCTTGAACATCCCCCCTTCAGCAGGCATTGGGCGCTGCTGATAGAGCGCCTCGAATGCCCACGATCCCATGACACTTTTGATTTTTTCCAATTCCTCCGGTGGATAACGTTCGGTATTCAGCGCCTCACCGGGCAGCCGACCTAACGGATCTCCTGATTCGGCCAGCGCCGGCAAGCGCACAATTCGCCAATTGTCCCCATCAGCATTCAGTATCCGACCTGCAAGATCGTCTTCATGCCAACGCGTCATGACCAAGACCATTGCGCCGCCCGGTTCAAGACGGGTGTATAGGTCATTCGTGTACCAATCCCAAACCTTTTCCCGATAGAGAGCGGATTGCGATTCCTCACGGCTTTTGACAGGATCGTCAATCAGGATCAGGTCAGCGCCCATGCCAGTGATACCGCCACCCACGCCAACGCCGCGATACCAGCATTTATTGAGCGTCTGCCACTCCTCTACCGCTCGCCGTTTATCGCTTAGCCCCAATCGCATATCCGCAATGCGCCGGCTCATGCGGCTGAATTTGTTGGCCAGCGTCTGGTTATAAGCAGCAACGATCACGCGCAGTCCAGGTTGTCTTTCCATCCACCACACTGGCCAGCGCACCGTCACCAGCGCCGTCTTGCCGTGGCGCGGCGGCATCATCACCATTAGCCGCTTGGTTTGACCATCCGTGACCATTTCCAATTCGCGACGCAGATAGATCAAGTATGGCCAGTCCCAGCGGTAGGATGGCGTAACTGCGCACAGCCATTCGCCCAATGCCATTTGACCTACACGGGGGCCAGTGCGCGGTATCCACCGCTCAATCCTGCGGATCGTCCTCTCGATTTTGTCCAGCGAGTCGAGCATCGAGTACCTCGCGCATAGTTGCAATTTCACTCAAAATTTTTAGAATACCAGCTATAGCATGAGCTCCATTCGGATCAGATGGATCCAAAGACTGCACAGACCGCTTACACGCCTCAATCGCTGCCTTGATTGCAACTGGCAGTTCTGTTGCCCATTCACGTTCAAACAATCGTTTTTTGTCGTGGAACAATTTGGAAAATTTGACATCAAAACCGAGCCGATTTTTCCAGTTTCGTACCGTTCTGTCAGTAATTCCGTACTGTTGAGATACATAAATATCCCCTTTATAAGCACCTTCGACTAAAATCTGCGCGATCTGCTCATCCGAGAACTTTTTGCGTGCCATAACTACCTCCAAAACAAAAAAACCCGGCGCTAATAGAGATTAGCCCGGGATCATGCCTCGCTGGTTCTCTTTTCTATTTTATCATCATTTCGCTTGATTAAGACAGTTGTACTGACCTCAATAATACGGATATGACCATCTTTGATCTCAATAACGACCCTGCCAAAGCCAGTCATCTCACGAACTTGCTGAATGGCATTCAAAACAGCAGCGTCTTCTTGAAACAGATCAAAATTTACCACGACAACCTCTTCAACGTCCGCCGGTCATGATCCACCACGGCTACCGTGCCGCGCCAGTCGCGCATGACCAGACCTGGCGGAAAGACAGCATTTTCCAAGCCGTTTTTGATGTCTTCTATCCAGAATGACTTTCGTATAAAGTCAAAATACTCATTGACATCAACATTTTTGCACATGACGTAGCCGATAATCTGCACTGTTTTTTCACGGATTTCCATGTTACACCAGTTGCAATTGTATCGGTTTTCCTTCCAAGGACGTAGGATCATTTTTCCAAATTGACAATCTCATTCTTGCGTTTTTTGGTCAGTGGTTTCATTTCAGTAACCCCATCACAATTTCAGGCAGCCACACGATGGCCACCAGAACAATCACCCAACACAAAATACACACCAAAAGCAAATCCAGAAAACCAATGGGATTACGCGGCTTATATTTCATCATGCCCTCCGAAAACAAAACGAACATTGCATTCGTAGCAGTCTTTCCGATGCCGGAAGTACATTTTGAGAAGCGCATAAATCTCATCCGCGCGCTTTGTGCTATATTCCTGTCGTTGTTTGACCAACAACTGGTCAAGGTCTCGGTCCAACTCGGCGCCGACGTCACATAAAAATTTTTGGATCACAACTTCATTCACAAAACACCTCCTGATTTCATCAACCTGATTGCTTCTTGTATGCTCAGGTTATAAAAGCGAGCGTACAAATCAATCACATCCAGTGGCTTATCCGTACAGCCGGCAAAACAACCGCAATACTGATTTTCCACGTCCACCCACATGGATGGATGGCGATCATCATGGAACGGGCAGTGGGTCATGTAGTACCCCCGCTTTTGGGAGTACAGACGGTTAAAAAACTGTTCAATTCGATAGCGTTCTTTGATTTGTTCAACCAAACTGCGATCCGGACTGATTGGATGCTCAGCATGTTCCCAAGGGTCGTTGATAATAACCGGAGAAGAAGAAACGGTTTTGGGCTTTTCCGTATGACTGGCCAGCAATTCAGCAGGCAAGATATCCGACAACGCTTCCACCCGTACCGGCACATCACCACACAGCTTGGTATACACGTGGCCACTGGGATGGACGCTGGGCGGAGCGAGAACATAACCGCCGCGCGCCTTGAGGTCAATGCCTGGCATTTTGGCGTTATTTGCCGATATTGCTGTGGTCACATAGACGTGAACCCCACGAGCTGTTTTGACCTGAAGCGTATTTTTTACCCAACGATATACCGGGCGGCGAGATAACCAAATTTGCCAGCGATCATAGGCGTCCATGGTGTCAAAATCAATCACGACCAGATTCCGCCAGCCGGTTACAACGGCTATATTTACGAATAACCGAGAAAACCACTTTGCCAACTCAGTATCAGACGGCAGGCGGTCTTTGAATTCCTCCCAGGACGACAGCGCAGGCCGTTTATCCCTGTAATGTATTGGGATTACAGCGATGCCAATTGTTTGCCAAAAACGTGCAGCATTTAGTGTTTCCATATTCGTATAGTAGACGCCCAAGGTTGATTAAGGTTGATTAAAGGTTGATTAACTTTCCTGAAGAGTTCTCTTCATTAATTAACTCATTAATTAACTCATTATCTGCACTCGTATTAATCAACTTAATCAACTTAATCAACTTAATCAACCTTTTTCCTATTAAGAAGAATTTTTACGATAAAAAATTTAATTTAAAGAAAATGGTTGATTAAGGTTGATAGGTTGATTAATCACGGAACAAATCCTTTCCTCCTGATACCGAGATAACCACGGATTAGATTTACTCCTTTCTTCTGGTAGTTTTTTTTACATCCCAATTTTTTCATTACTCTTGCCACTGCCATTGCAGTTGCTCTACTATTGCCCATCCGCAATCCAGCTCCATTATGAGTATCTTCAAGAATTTGAATAATTTCTGCAGTGCTAGTCCACCAGTCAAAGCGCATAGTATCAATTTCAAAATGATCCAGTAGTGCGTCCTCCACCGGATCAACAATGGCATATTCCTCGTTAATCTGATCATGTATTTTCTGTTCTTCGCTGGTCAGCATCCAAGGTTCCCGCGCTAAATACGCGGCGCGGGCTTCTGCCCACACCTGATCACGATCCACATTATCTTTGTATGCCCAGTCAATACTGATCAGCTGGACAATGTTGAACCGCCGTGATCCAGTAGGATCAGACAGAAACCCTTCTACGTTGTTGATTGTGCCAATAAACGATGTGATTGCCGGCTTCACCAGGTCATAGTGGCCGTATGGTTTACGAACGCGGACGGATTCAAGAGTCAGAAACGATTTCAGAGCCTCCATATCCGCCTTGCGGAACGTAGCTCCCAACTCTTTGACCTCCCAAATCCATACGGTCATTTGCCTAACCTGGTCATCTTTATTCTCTGGTTGTATTGGCCCTTCGTTGAACACATCAATCATTGGAATCAGCCATCGGGAAAAGAATGACTTACCAATTCCTTGCGGACCATCCAGAACTAGCATGGAATTTTGCACACCTTTGGTATATACTCTGGCCACAGCGCCGATCAGCCAGCGGCGGAGATAAATCGGAAAGACCCCATGCGCATCGGCGAAGTGCTCGGCAAGCCGCTGAATATGTGGCTGACCGTCCCATGCAAGGCTGTCCAGATAGTCCTGAATGGGATGGAATATATTTTGATAAGCCAGCACATTGATTGCATGTTTAACATCGCCCTCTCGCGCGTTCATTCCATTGTCCACCAAGGCGCGATAGACAACGGAAAACAATATGTCTCCCAGAATTTCCCGTTGACCGCCGTTGATCGTTACATAAATAGAATCGTCCATTTGGTTAAGGAAAAATTCAAAGCCCAGTTTTTTTAGTCGTGATGCGTATTCCTTGGTTCGTGTTTTTCGGTTTCGCTTGTCTTTTAGTCCTTGCGTAACATGCTGGTTGATCAGATACTGCGCGATATTGCGAATTGCCATTTTGATCGGATCAGAATAGTTTTTGACCGTTTCCAACCAAGCGAGGTCGTGATCATTTGTCTTTTCCAATTCATTGACAAATGTCTCATATATGTCAAACCACGGCGGCACGTGATCTGGAATGTAATTCGGATCTGACTTTGCCCTGAATGCGATCAACCGTGCAACCTCGTCAAGGTCTCCAATATCAGAACAATCGAATCCGAAATGAGCGATGAGCGACTCGAAATCCTGCTTGAGCGATGCCTCGATGAGAACAGCCATCCCCTATGCCTCGCGTAATTTCTTCTCGAGTTCCTGAATTCGCAGCCAAAGCGACACTTCCGCATCCGTTGTGGGAAAACGACTTGTGGATTTTCCAAATCGAATGAACCATTCCCTATTGGCTTCTTGTTCTAATGTCACATCAACCCGTTTGTTTTGGTAATTTTCCACCTTTGGCTTCAACCCGCGCTTACCAAGTTGAGCGTTTTCTAAATGTTTTCTATTGATAATCAGTTTTGGCGGCATGTTGTTCCCTCCTAATTTCCGGGCAAATAGAGTTTTTCGATACTGGCCTTCAATTCCTTTGCCCTGTCAGCCGTGACAAATTGCCCGCCCGCTTCGCGTGACAGTTTCTGTAAAAAATCCCTGCCGGCGGGACGGTCTTCTGGTCCAACGTATATGGTAGATATTTTGTTCTGATATGTTTTGGCTACGCGCAGCGTTTCATTAGGATCATTTGGCTCCCCATCGCTGATCAGCACAAACTGCATTCCCGGCACATCGGCAATTTTGGCGAAACGCAATGCCTCTGCCATGTCGGTCGTTCCTCCCAGATAAACCGGCTTGCCGTTTGGACAAAAAATCGTGGTATCGCTGAACGCCAAAACGGCTATTTTGCCCGGATGACTGGCCTGCAAATTGGCCAGTTCCTCACAAGCCACGCTGTATCGTGATCGCCCGCCGCGGCTGTCTTCAATACTCATGCTGCCGGATGTGTCCACAATCACAACCAGATCGGCATTGACAAATGTTTCGGCAATGCTCTTGCCGGTTGCTGTGGCAATTGCTCCTATACTGCCCGGTATGATTGAATTGCTCATAATAACTTCCTTATGTCCATATCCATATCGGTTCATTTACGCCGATTGGCCAGGAGGCCACCAGCGTTTTGCCATTTTCAACGATGTCTTCCCAGCGCAATATTTTGCTGACATAAAAGCGGCCCACTCTTTCCATTCCTTCTGCCAAAACATAACCGCAGCGCAAAGGCGCGCGGTATCCATGAGACAAAATTTGTTGCTGTGGCAAAGTTGCGCTTAATACCAGCCCCGCATCATATTTTGCCCGTTTGATTGGGTCGCTGAGCAGCTCATAGGCCTCACGAATTTTGATAAACATCTCCTGAGCATTCGGCTCTTTGCACACGTCGGGATGCCATTGTTTGACCATGCGCCGGTAAGCGCTTCTGATTTCCTCGTCCGTTGCCCCCCGCTGGATGCCGAGCACGCCGTAAAGTGTGGTGCCCATAATCTCGGCAATCGTTCCATTAAACCATTCTCTCAATACGCGTTCAGGAAATACGAAAACCCACTGTTTGGCTTTGTTCATCCCGCTGGCGGCGTTTTCATCACCGGCCGGTTTCGTCTTAGCTAAATACCAGACGTCTAATATGCGCAATTCCGGTTTGCCTGCTGTTACAACAGGTATTCCAACCGTTTCACCATAAACGTCATAAATCCATTCCTGTATTTGTTTGGAGAAAAGAGGATCAATCAACCAGGCTTTACTATCCGGATCAAATCGTCTGGCATGCGTAGGCAGCAACTTGACCAATGCGACAAATCGCGAATCATACGGCGCCTTTACCCGCAACGTTCCATTATCCGCCGTTACGCTGCACTGTCCGCTCTGAACTGAATTGCCAAACAGGTCAAATTGCATATTTCCCCCGACAATTAGCGTAAAAATCACAGTATTTGGCATTGCACCGCCAGGTTATTGGATTTAGTGGGAATAATTCACGGCTGATCCCTTCCCATACCCGGCGGATCATTTCGAACAGAAAAAACAGCTCTCCGGGTTTGTGCTCGTGTTCTAAAATTTGCACCTGGGGCGTTTTGGTTTTGACAAATACAAAATGCTTAAATTTCCAATTTACTTCAAAACCAGACTGATTCAATGCCGCCAAGTAAAACAACGTCTGTAAGCTGTTGTTCGCCTGATCCTGTGTCCATGATTTGGCGGATGTTTTGAAATCCGCCGGCGTACCGTCGGCCAGGATAATGTCAATATAGCCGATAACCGGAATGGGAACGCCGGGCACACGCAATTCCACTTTGCGCTCAATGTCCTCGGAGGACCGCGGTGTTATTGAACGGATGACGTTTTGGATATTCGCATGAGTCAGCAGCCGTATACCTTCGTTGAAATGTTGTTCAAGCGTTTCGTCTTCTTCCAACGCAACGTTTTCGAACGCTTTATGAAATTCTTCTCCCCATGTGGATAGCAGGTCTTTACCCATAACTGCGTGTTCTATTGTTCCGTGAAACGCGCTGCCAAATGCAAGCGAGGACGTTTTGCGGGTTGGTTCGCCAGCAATATATTTCCTCCGCCAGGCTTCGGGGCAGTCAAGGTACATCGTGATGGATGAGTAGCTTAGATGATCAATGTTCATGGCATATCCTTTTGTTGATTTTGTCCTCCATCCCTGGGGCGGAGGGCGTTACCAGTAATCGCCGCTACGCGCCTCCGCCCAAAAGGAGGGAGATGGTTCATCGGGTAGGGGGGATACCCGGCTAATTGCCCTGCCGGGAGTTGCGCCCGGAAACGCCGCTGACCGGCCAGGGCAACCTGGACTAGCTTTTCAAAATTTCGTAAACCTGCTTTACTTCCTCATTTGTTGCCGGAATTTTCCCGTTGTTTGCGTTCATAATGGCTTGCGGATCGTACATCTCCAACAGCTGCTCAAGTGTGATGTTTGATTTGTTCTCCGTCTGTGGCGGCGGCACGACCACGCCACCTTCGAGCCAGTCCAGCACAAGCCGCACAAATTCCGGCCCGGGTTTTTCAGTCTGCATGTCCGCTACCGCCGAACAGCGCGATTTAGCCACCGTCATGATGTGCGCCCAGTCCATGTCGCACACAAGATCAAATTCGTACTCCATGCCCGGCCGCTGGACGGGCGCCAGCCCAACCCGCCGAACGCCCGTGATCTTTCCGTCGACCACTTCCGGCACATATTCGGTGCGGCTGCGCATGGTGGTGATCACGTGCAAAGGCGGTTGCAAGATGGTATCCACCATCCGGTTGTGCAGAGGAGTGACGTGCCTCCATGCGGTGAAGCTGTTTTCATTGCTGGCCGCTGCTACCCGATCCTTGATCTCCAATGCTCCACCCACGCCTTCCCAAGCGTGCGACAAAGAATCAATGACCAAAACCGCATATCCGGCGCGCCCAGCAGCTAAAACCGCTTCTGTATATTTCTCTGGGCTGAATTGGGTCAATTCCAGTACGTCAAATTCCCATGGATAACCATCTGGGATTTCTCCAACGTACTTGGATGCTGAGCCGCGTTCCGTGTCAATAACGGCAATCCTGCCCCCAACACGCCGGGCAATTTCATGCGCAAACCGCAAAGCGGTGTACGTCTTTCCCGAACCAGCGGGACCATCTATGGTCATGCGCAATTTGGATTGTTGTTTTTGTGCAGGCTTAAACATTTTCCACCTCTGAAATATTGATTTTTTCACCGTTCTGGTCTATTTCAAGAATTAACTCCTGACGATCTTTCAACCCTAGAAACCCGCGTATATTGCGCTTGCCGCCATCCCCCACCGGCGTTTTGATGGACAGATCGGTTAATCCGATCAGCGCATGAGCTAAAACGCCTCCTGACCATTCGAGAATGCTTTTGGCGCGTTCAATCCCAATGCCCGGCAGTCCCATCAGAAAAACGCTCTTGGCATCAACCGGAATCGGCTGCCGCTGGGGCATAACATCTATCTCAGATTTTCTGTCTCGATTTACAAGCGCCATTACAGTCTTGTGATAATCAGCATCCGAAGGACACTGCACAATGTAGCAGCCCATTTCCTGGACGGTTAGCAGTGCGCCCTGTACGGCAGTCCATCCCCAACCGGTCTCGCGGTCAGTGTAAACCATGCCGTTTTTGCCCGGCATAAGAGGGCCGGTGATGACCAAATACGGCCAGTATGTCTGGCGTTTCCCGTTAAGCTGTTGAACTATGCGGTGATCAACAAGTCTGGCAATTTGGTCAAATAGCCGCCCATCGCGCAGGCTGTTCAGAAAGTCATCACTGGTCTTGCGCTCAATGAGCAGGATATTGCCGTCATCGCACGCTATCCACGCATCCCCGGCATCCAGCAACGTTACTGCAGCTTCTGGAAACTGTGCCCGGATACTCTCCGGCTCGCGCTGGTCAATCATGATCGCCGCATTCATGGTCTTACCCGTTGACAACCAGATTTCGGCAGCCAATCACATTCCCGGCATCATCACGGATAAGATCACCAGGACTGGCCAGATCGTTGCGTTCCGGATAAGCTGCCCGTACCATTGCGCTGACAATGTACAGCATACCTTTTGTGGGCTCTGGCAATCCCTCGGCTTTGCCGTATGTTTTCTTAACCAGAGAAATCCCTTCAAATTCCCCAACAGGAATAGTGACTTCACTGATTCTGACTGTTCCTGATGATTGTATTTCGTGCGTTTCTGAATTGATGATCCGAATTGTGTGCGGTGTTAGATTGATAATTGGCATTTTTTCTTCTCCTTTTTTTTGTTTGGGGCGAGTTTCCCCGCCCCTTTATTCAAAACGGTAGTTCGCGGTCTGGATCGAGCGCGCCAGAGGCAAGATAATCGCAGAATTCATCAAACAGCCGCTCTTTTTCTTCAAAACGCATTACCGTATCCGGATCAGGCGGAATGTCATCGTCCTCTTTCCAATCCGAAATCAGGCGGGTAATGTCCCAGTTAAGCATGGCTCATTTCCTCCGCAATTAATTGCAAGGTCTCCGGCGAGTCAATCGTGAAGTATTTGGCAATCAGCGCCTGCCCGGCAATCTGCGCTGCCAAGATATTGCGGATGACGGTCAGGTCGTTTTGCCCCCGGCATGCGTTCTGAACATATACTCGCAAGAATTTCAGCGCCGTTTCGCGTTCGCCCCCATTGCCCCCATTGTTTTGGGATTGCGGTTGAGGCGTTGCCCCCCCATTTGTTGCGTAATCGTTGCGGCAAGCGTCTTCAGTATCAAAGATGGCGAGGAACTTGAGCGCTTTCTTCTCTTTGACAACTCCAGCGCTGTCCGTGTACGTAAGGGGCTGGCCATCTTTGCCTGGAATCGGGACCAGTTCAATCTTTGCCCATTTGCCGTCCAGCTCGCGAGGCATGATCCCGCAATCATGAATGCTCGGCAAGGTGATGCGTGCCCATTCAACCGATTCCGCGAGGATGGACCGCTCAATATTGAACTGCAATCCCATATCCGGCAGAGGGGTGAACAGGATTTCGACTGCTGTGCGGCGCTGGTCAGGAGAGTGTTTTTGCGGGTCATAGACCGTTTTGCCGACGCCTTTTTCCAGAACACAAAACCATGATGAGGCTTCAACTTTTCCCCAATATTGGCTGGAGTATTCCCGCATTTGGGGATTATCTGCTGATTCCCAAGGGTTAATTTCGTTGATCATTTGAATTTCTCCTATTTCGTGAATTAGTGGTAAAATTTTTGAAGATGCAGTTAGCTCTGTATCTCTTCAATACCGCCCGCGCCAGGGCGGTTTTCTATTGCAACAATTCGTATCCTCGCCGCTGCATGTAGCGAATGACCTGCTCCAACGTTTTGTTTTTGTTCCGTAAAAACGCCGTGATTTCATTTCCAAAGCGGTCGAGGATAACAATGCCAAATTTCCCTGCGCTGGTCATGCAGATTAGTCCTGTTCGTTGTGTTTCGGGATTGTACATTCGTAATTCCCAACCATCATGACATTCTCGCGCATAGATAGCGTCCGTACCATGACGCAAAATCGCGTGACTGGTTATAGAAACGTTTTGAGCGACAAAGACCAGTAACAAAACCGCAGAGATGATCAGCAAAAACATCACAGGGATAATGGGAAGTTTCATTGACATAGTCATCAGTTCACCTCCTCAGCAACAATCGAGCGGCGAACTTCATCAATTACGTCTTCCCAGATATCTGAATTTCCGCCAGCAAGTACTGCGGTCCAATCGGGGATGTCCTCGCGATCGAATTCGACCAGAACATATCTGGCGGCATAAATCAGAGATGGGTGAGGCTCCGGCAGCGCCAGAGCGTCCCGAATCAAAAATAGTATTTTTTCAAGTTCGGTCATAATCGTTTCCCATCCGTTTGAAGTGAAAATACGTTTATTCCAGTTCATAGCTATGGCCTTGTCTGTGCTCCCTCTCTTTCTAGGAGACGCAATATGGTCTGAAGCGCATGCACGGCTATTGCCAATCGTCTGATCTTTTCCGTCTCGGTCACCTCCTTTTCTAAGAGCACCTCCAGCGCCCGCAGAGCATGGATGGCTTCTTCTGCGCTTCGGTCCCGCGCTTCCTTAGCATTGTTCGGCCACTCTCTAGGCTTTGTCATGCTTCACCTCATCGAGCATGGCGCGTTTGGCTTCTTCTCTTGCCTTGATGTAGCGGGCTATACTGCCCACAATCATCGGCGTACCAGTAGCAACGAAAGCCCCCAGCGCCAGCAAGGCCGCCTGAATACTCAGTATTCCTACGCCGCCCAGCGTGACTGCTACACCAAACGCAACTATGAGTGAGAGAAAGCCCTCGGTATAACCTTTGTGCTCCATCCAGGCTATCAGGGCGTTATAGCCTACGCCGAAAAGCGTTAGGGCAAAAAATATCGCCGCAATCGTGCCAAAATCAATCCTGATTTCGCAATGCATGACCCCTCCGCTACAATGAAATTACGTAATACCCCTGCCGTCGCAGTTCGGCAACCTCGGAGTCGGTCAGCCATGCGATGTAATCTTCAGAAAAACCATCCCAGACGCGGTATTTGCGTTTCATTTCTGCTCCTTCATGATGGCGTCAAGAAGAACCTTTATGCCCTTGATGTCCAAAAACAGCTCGTTGATAGCGTCCGAATATCCCTCAAAATATCCCGGCTTCTTATCCCTGAACTGAAATGCAATTTCTTGCCTCATGTTCAGTTCAAAAAGTAGTTCTTCGAGGCGCTTCAGGTATTTTTCCCTGTCCTCAGTCATCGTCTCCCTCCTGATTTGCAGCAATCGCATCCGCCACGCTGATCACCGGGTTTGGCTGGCTATAGCGGCGCGCCCATTCCTGGCGGATGAGCCATGCGATTTCCATTGAAATTGAACGCATATCTTCCTCAGCCAATTGTTTCAACATACGCTCGACTTCCTGATCGCTTGTTCTTATATAAAAATCTGGCATTTGACCTCCTATGTTTACCACACGACAACAACTGATGACATTATACAAAATTATAAATAATATGTCAATAACCGTTTACAGTTTGACAATCAAAAATTACAAATTTTGTGACAAAATGTAAGCAACTATGGACTTTTCAGATTGGTTGTCGAAGGAAATAAAAAAACGTGGATGGTCAGAGGCCGAACTGGCTAGACGTGCAAATATTCCTAGACAAATCATTAACAATTACATAAATAGACAAAGAAAAAAACCGGATAGTGACGTATTGGTCGCCATCGCCCGCGCGCTAAACCTGCCTCCCGAAACCGTTTTCCGCGCTGCCGGCTTACTGCCGCCGGTTTCGCCCAATTCGGAACATCAACAGGAATTCCTGTATCTCTTATCCCAGTTATCGCCTGAAGAACAAGAGGAAATTCTCGAACTGCTGCGTTTCAAAACCGAGCGGCGCAAGACGCCACCCCCATCAATTCCACCGAGCCGGGCGCACAAACCGGCTCGAAGTGCGTTAAAAGACAAATAGAACGGATTTTCTATAAGGAAATTACCCAATGGAAGATAATTCGCCTACAAATCAGGTTCATCGTTCTTTATTTGATTTGACACTCGTTCTTTATTTGATTTGACAAATAAGGCCGTTTCGGTTCAAAATGGTCCCGATATTTATTGCAATCATGCTCAAATTCATGTTTCTATCAACGACATGATTATTGATCTCTATCTATTGAGCCCAGAAATCGGCGATCAAACTCGAATAAAGGCAACTCATGTTCAACGTGTTATTATCCCGTTAAATATGGCAAAAGGTCTTGCCGGAGCTATTCTTGATTCAATTTTTCAATTTGAACAAGAAACACATTTGACCTTGCCGGATACCCGCGAGCAAACTCCGCCCACACCTATTACGGAGTGATTGAATGAACATCTCCATTTTAGGCTCTCTGCAAACTCCAGTTTATTCTTCAACACCTCAGCAGCCAATACCCGTTTGGAAATCAACGGACTTAAGGACTAGTTCACCTGTTCCGTTGTCATTCAGAGCAATGAATAGTATGATAAATGCAATAATAATCAACGCTTCATCAAGTCGAGAATGGCAAAGTATGAAAAAATTCAGGACTACTTCTAACTATTTTGAAGACCCGGAAATACTTCTTATGAGTGAAGATGAAATTAAAGTAGCGGTCTTGGCAGCATTTGGTGCTTGGGCGGATCGAGAGGATATTACGGATGATTGGCTGGATGATCTTCGCCGTGGGTGGAGTGATCGACTTGATGACCTCTATTCCGAATGACCAAAAGATTAAAATCTTTGACACGACCGTTTTCATTGACTTTCTGAGAGGGCAGGAAATAGTTAAGCCTTTAATTCAAAGCGCACTCAGCAGGCAAATCAATCCAGCTATTTCGATCATCACAATTGTGGAATTATGGGCTGGAGTAAAAAATGAAGAAGATGAAAAGCGACACAAAATTTTGTTGTTTCCATTTCGCAAAATTCAAATCCATTCAAAAATTGCCTACCAAGCAGGTTTAATGGCATATTCATTTTACAAAAATGGGGATAGAAGCATTTCTCTGCCGGATTTTATCATCGCAGCAACTGCGGAGTATTTGAAAGCGGATATAGTAACCAGAAACGGGAGAGACTTTCTAAAAATTCCCTTAAAGAATGCCACTTTAGAGTTATATAGTTGTGACAATTCATAATTCTCCTAATACTTAGAGAAATGAAAGACAAAATTTCCCTCACCCTCAATGGCGAAATCCCTGTCAATCTTTTTGCAGAGGCTCTTTCCAGTTTGTCCGGTTTGCTCCATGCTCTTTCCGAAGAAATTACCGCCGGTAAAACCATAGAGTGGCAAATCGTTGATCTTAGTGCCGGAAGCGCGACGGCTGTTATCCAGGGAATTGCTGACACTACGGAAGACGTGGAAAAAATTACCACGGCTTTTGCAGTTATTGGTCAACATTTGCAAATCGGCAAACCCATTCCCTATTCTCAAAAAGTTACTCAATCCGTGTGGAAAATTGCCAGTATTCTCGATGGAAAAATATCCTCCATCGAATTTGGCGTTGACGATCAAATCTATCATATTACTCAATCCGGTTTTCAAGAAAAACCAATAACCAAAGCCTATTCTTATGGCGTTATTATCGGCAAAGTAGAAAACCTGATTGGCCATAGGAAACTTAAATTTACCCTGTATGATAATCTTTTCAATCGTGGCGTAACATGTTATGTGGAAGAAGAAAAACGTGAATTATTGAGAAATATTTGGGGTAAAACCGTGTCGGTTACAGGCTATATATACCGCGACATGGTAACTGGTCGCCCGCTCGAAATTCACGACATCGAATCCATTGAAATCGTCCCCTTAAAAGAACCCGGCATTTATAAAAAAGCTCGTGGCGTTCTTCCCTGGAAACCCGGTGACGAAACCGCAGCTCAAACCATACGGCGATTGAGAGATGACGAATAGGAAACAGAATTTATATTGGGATTCCTGTGTATTTCTTAAATACATCAATAATGAATCGGAAAGCAGCATCATTGAAGAATTGATGAGACGAGCCGAATCCAATCAGGTCAATATTTTTACATCCACAATTACCATAGCAGAAGTTACTCATGCCACCCAAGAAAGAAATCAATCGGCCCTGGATTTGACCATTGAAAACACATTACAAAACCTGTTTAGCCCTATCAAACTGGTAGATTACTCTATAACGATTGGTTTTGAAACCAGAAACTTCATCCGCAATATGATGACTCAATCCAAAAAGATCAAGCCAATAGATGGCATTCATCTTACAACTGCATCTTGGATTGATCGTTATATTGTTCGATTAGACGAATTTCATACCTATGATCAAGAACTTAAATCACTCTATCCCAATAACATATCCATCAAAATCGTTGAGCCTTATGTTGATCAATTGCCTTTATTGGACAATTCGATCCATAATTTATTTTGAACACGAGGTCAAGGCTGCTGTAGACATGCTATCGAATATCAACCTTAAAATTACCCAAAACATCTAGTCGTGAATATCAACCTGCCCAAAATCGCTAAGATGATATGCGCGCCTTCGCCGTTTTTTGGCGGGGGGCTCTTCCAAGCTGACATTCGCGGGTTCGAGTCCCGTCTCCCGCTCTGCTCCCAAAAAACATCCCTTACTGGGGTGTTTTTTTATCGGCTGACCGCCGGCAGCACCACCGTATAGAGCGCCTGATAAGCCTGATGTAAGGCAACTGTTCTCATCCCGACTGTGCCTCCCAAAAAATGGAGCCGTGTTTGACTGGCTGCCAATGCCGTATCGGCTGATATGATTAACGGAGGTGGTTCCAGCACTTCCCACAGTCCAGAAGTTTCGTTGAAGCGGAGGATTTCGGTAATCGGTTGACCAATTTGATTTTCACCCCCAACCACGTAAACGCCATCGGCTAAAACCGCAGCCCGTAAATTTTTTCTTCCTTGTGGCAGCGAAGGTCTCTGTTCCCACGCAGCAGGATCTCCTCTTTCGCGATTTGGATAAAACACCAGACACTCATCTGTCACCCCTTCATGGTTCTCTCCACCAAGCAGGTAAATTTTATTCCCCAGAACAGCCGCAGCCAAAAATGCGCGCGCGGAGGGCATTGTTTGCTGAACCAGCCATTGCGAGTTATCCGGGTCGAATACCCAAACCTCATCCCGGTATGACTCGCCGTCCCATCCGCCAAACAGATACAACCGACCCTCAAATACAGCTAATCCATAACCTGCCAGCGGAACAGGCAAAGAGGTTGTCGACTCCCAAACATCGCTTCGTGGGTCATACACCTCAACCCAATCGGTGATCGAAGCGTCGGCCAATTTTCCACCGGGAAAATAGATCTTTTCCCCCAACACTCCTGCCTGCACATCACTCACAGAGATGGGTTTGGCGGTTTTGCTCTCCCACGTGTTTTGAGTGATGTTATATGCAAATACAGAACCACTCAGGTTTCCATCTTTCTGCCCGCCAAACAGGTAAAGAAATCCTTCGTACCTTTCCGTCACACCCCCGCCAACACCTTCAGGCAGGTCGGCCAGCCGGCTCCAGCGTTGACCGCTTTGGGCAGGGTTGATCGTGCCTTCATTAACTCGGCTCATCCGAAAGAGACCGAATCCAATCAAAAGAACAACCAGAAGCACAACCACCCCTCTTCCGCGAAGAGGAGAGGAACGCCCTTCTTTCAATGCTGGTTCTACTGTATCCGAGGTCTTGCTTTCAACAACAGGTGAATTGATTAGGATTTCCTCACGGATGTTTTCGGGGATTAATCCGATCTTGATGGCATATAAGGTTGCCTCCGTTCGCGATACAACCCCAATTTTTGCAAAGATGTTCCTGAGATGAACCTTAACCGTGTTGGGACTGATAAACAAGGCCTGAGCAATTTCTTTATTGCTTGCCCCGGTAGCCACAAGCCGTAAAATTTCCTTTTCACGTTCGCTTAATTCACTCTCGGCCGACATAGTTTTATTATAACCTCAACAGAAAATGGGGCATTTTCTCATCGCTCAGACAATTGTCATACATCCATCACAAATTCGTCATTTATCAGCTCAAACGGCTTGCAATTCTTTTTAATTTTCAATAAACTATTATTACCCTACATCATCAAATTATCCCGCTTTTCGTGTTCAGATTTGCCAGCGCATCGTTTAATCAGGCTGTAAATCTGGTTTTTGGGTTATTTGGTTTACAACTTTCTTCTTGTTTTCCTGCTGATCATTCAATCCGTCTCCAAATAGTCGTAATTTAGAAAGGAGGTGCCCATTCCAGAACTAATTATTCCATCCTCTATTTCAATTCTTTACTTTCTGAAAACCAAACACCTGGAGGAGAAATAAACGATGAAAACGATTAAGCTGATTCTGATTGCAGTTTTGCTGGTGGTACTTACAGCACAGTGCGCTCCGGCAGCCCAAACTCAACCGCCTCAAGCCGGTGAAGGCCAACCACCCCTATTTTTCGGTGCCTTTGCTACCCCCATCGAAGAACCGTGGGACGGTGTCATCCACGAAGCTCTTCAAAAAGCGGCCAACGAAGGAAAAATCCGCTATGAGTACACCGATGATATTGGCTATGCGGGTGATATGGAACGGGTTCTGCGCGAAGTCGCAGAAAAGCAAAAACCAGCCGCTATTTTTGGTGATGCCTTCGGTAACGAAGAGGCTGTCCGCCGGGTTGCAAAGGATTATCCCGAAATTGCTTTCGTCTTCGGTTCCGGTTTAGGTCCTGCTGAACCCAATC
>FWPU01003616.1_pt1 | contig 38373 bp, 24 predicted proteins | sample 2228361 | NCBI WGS metagenome assembly FWPU01 (sample SAMEA103939777, study PRJEB20133) | metagenome | reverse complement strand
GCCGACGACGCCACCCGCCCCCACCCTCCAGGTGCAACCTCTGTCGGCAGAGTGGGCCCAGGGTGAACGGATCGCCTTTCTCAGGGATGGAAACCTCTGGCTGGCGCGGCCCGACGGCAGTGCCCAGGTCCAGGTGACCACCTCCGGCAATGCGACGGCCCTCTACGGCTGGTCGTACGATTGTACCCGGTTGCTGGTGGGTGTAGGGGAAAGACCTGGGCCACTCGAGACCGATGTGCCAGGAGGAAGAGATCTGTGGGTGATATGGGCTGACGGATCCGAGGCGTACCAACTGACTGAAGATCTGGAGGTTTTGGCTGCTGAATGGTCACCTACAAGCGAGCAGATTGCCTACGGGACAAGGGATGGAAACATCCATCTGGTAAACAGCGACGGCACAGAGCATCGAGTACTGCTGGACAATCACACCGGATTCCTTGGATCGTGGTCACCCGACGGAGCCCAAATCGCCTTTGCGCGGATGTTGACCCCTATGGATTTCTGGACACTCAACGTAGCGATTCTTGATGTGTCCACTGGTTCCGTCACCATTCCTGTCCCTGAAGCCGAATACCGGGTTGACTACAAACCATATGTGTGGTCTACTGATGGAAAACGGATCCTTTTCCAGTCCGGCCGCGAGGGGAGTCTATGGTGGCAGGTAGACTTGGAAAAGAATGAGCTGCTTCCAGTGCAGGAAAGCGAGGAGTTTTCCGTGGTCGCCTCAGGGATCTCCAGATCTCCGGTGGCCGACCAGATAGCCTTCAGTTACTACAAATATGCTTCCGATATACCCGCAGTTTGGGTCATGGACTTTGACGGCAGCAATCTGCGCCGACTGGCTCAGGGGGGCAACCCCGCCTGGTCTCCCGACGGCCAAAGGGTGGCCTACACCGATCCCCAGGGGGCACTTTGGATCATCAACCTGGACGGCAGCGAGGCTCACCAAATCGTCGAGGCCGACCAGAACCCGCTGTGGTATGAACCCCACTGGTGTCGCTGAGAGGAGAGGCGTACTATGAACAAGACGCATGTGATCACCGCTTTCCTGGCGTTGTGCCTGCTCCTGTCGGACCAGGTTGTCCTGCCCCAACACCATTCCGATTCGGAAATCCTCGCCGGGGCCAACCTGAACCTGCCTTTTGCTCGGCGCTCCCGGCTGCTCGGCGGTTTCCACAACGGTACCGACTACCGGGCCGAGAACTTGGCTGATCATAGCAGCCAAGGAGGGAAGCGTCTCGCACACCGACAATCACTGCCCAGACCCAACACAACAACAGCCCAACCCATGTCCTGGAGGTGGCTATGGCAATGTAATCTTTGTAGATCACGGGTCTGGCTACCAAACCCGCTACGCCCATCTAGCGCAGAGCGGTTTCAACGTCTGGGTCGGGAAAGCCGTTGCCCGGAGCGAACAGATGGCTCTCAGCGACGATTCCGCCGATTTGGAAGATATTCGTGGTGTACCAGGACGTCATTTTGCCCAGAAATTCCCCACCCAGAGGTTCCACAGCGGGGCAGCAAGACCCTTGTTCCCCACCGGAGTCAATTCGCCAGAGTCCGGTGAGGATCTCGGCCGGCCTAGTACCCCAACCGCTCCAACATCTCCAACGCGGCAGGGGTTGCAGCATCCGGGGCCACCCGTACGGCCTGAACCCCCGCCCAGACCTCCTGCCAGACCTGTTCCCCCAGGCGCATCTGCTCAGGGCGTGCCTCGGCCAGGTTCTCCCGCTCCCCAGGGTCGGCCGCCAGGTCATAGAGCGCCCGGGCCGGCAGACCGCGGGCGTTGCCCGGTTCCGCCCAGAGCCACTTGACCCCCGCCCCGCGAACGGCCCAGACGGGGTTCTCCTCGCCGGCGCCAAGCGTCTCGGCAAAGGCCCAGGCCGGCCGCTCTCCCCTTCCCCAAGCAACCCCCTGCATGACCGACGGAACCGGCACCCCCACCGCATCCAGCACCGTCGGGGCGAGGTCCAGCGTGCGCACCAGGTCAGTCACCACCTGCCCCCCGCCGGCCGCGCCGGGATAACGGATGGCCAGAGGCACCCGCAACACCTCCTCGTAGAGCGTGACCCCGTGGTCCCAGCCGCCGTGCTCCTGGAACTCCTCGCCGTGGTCGGCGGTGAAAAGGATCAGCGTCTCCTTGGCCAAGCCCGTCTGCCGCAGTCGGTCCAGCAGCCGCCCCACCTGGGCGTCCAGGTAGGCGACCTCGCCGTCGTACACCCGACGCACCGCCGGGGCCAGAGCAGGATCGAGGGGCTCCTTCTCCCAGGTGCGGTAGCCCCGGCCGTTGTAGGGGTGCTCAAAGTAGGGGCCGTGGGGGTCCATGTAGTGCAGCAGCAGAAAAAAGCGCTCCTCCCGGTGCGCCTCCAGCCAGGCCAGGGCGCGGTCGCTGACCTCGGCGGCGTCGTGATAGAAAAAGCGCACCTCCAGGCGGTCGCCGAGGGCCCAGCGGTGGAGGGCGGCCAGCGGCCGGTAGATCGCCAGGTGCGCGCCGGCCGCGTCGGCGGCGGCGTAATGGTCCGCGGCCAGGTAGATGTAGGTGTCGAACCCCTGGTCGAACCCCTGCTGCGGGGCCAGGTAGGGGTTGTTGACGATGGCGGCGGTGGTATAGCCGGCCTCCTGCAGCACTTCAGCCAGAGTGAGGGCCGCCTCGGGGAGCGGGTGCACTGGGCCCAGGGCGGTGTGGCTGCTTGGGTAGAGCGAGGTCAGGATGGTGCCGAAGGAGGGCTTGGTCCAGGAACTGGAGGCCACCGCCTGGGTGTAGCAGACCCCCTCGGCGGCCAGGGCGCGGAGGTGGGGAATTGCCTCGTCCCCGCCGGTGCAGGGAAAGGCGTCGGCGCGGAGGGTGTCGGCGACGATCAGGAGAAGATTCGGGCCGGCCGGCCGGGTTCTTGCCGGAAGGGATACCTCTGGGACCGCCCGGCTCCACAGGCGCGCCGGCCAGACCAACAGCAGGAGCAGGCCCAGCAGTACCAGGCCCCGGCCACGCGGGAGCGACCGGCGCCGCCACAGCAGTACCAGGCCGGCCGCAGCGACGCCCCCCAGAAGCCATACCCCCGCCTCGACCCACCCGGCGTACCCCGACCAGCCCGGCCACCACCGCTCCAGCGCGTTGAACAGGTGCAACCGGCCGGCCAGCGTCCCGGCCAGCCCGCCGACCACCCCCCCGGCCAGGGCCTCCGGCGCGGGCCAGGAAGGGCGACCCGCCGCGACCCACGCCCACAGCCGGCCCGCCAGGAGGCCCAACAGCCCCCCGATAACCCCATAGGCGACCACGCCGTAGAGCAGCGCCCCGGCATAGGCCCGACCGTGCCGCACCGTCAGGAAAAGCACCTCGACCAGGCCCACCAGGGCCCCGGCGGACAGGCCGGCCTCGCCGGCCCGACACCAAGCCCACTCCCCGGCCCGCTTTTGCTCACGTGCCACCTTCTATCCCCCGCCGCGCCAGCAGTTCCTCGTACAGGTCGGCGATCTGCGCCACCATCGCCCGCACATCGAACTCCTGCCGGGCGTAGCGCTGCCCCTCCCGGCCCATCTCCTGCCGCTTTTGGGAGTCGCGGAGCAGCTCCAGGCAACAGGCCGCCATCGTCTCCAGGTCGCCGGGAGTGACCAGGTAGCCGCTGCGCCCGTGGGCAACCGCCTCCACCGTGCCGTCGGCCCGGTTGGCCACCACCGGCACCCCCATCGCCATCGCCTGGGGAATCACGCGGGGGAGCCCCTCCCAGAGCGAGGTCAGCAGGAAAAGATCCATCGCCGCCATCATCCGGGGGACGTCCCGGCGCAGGCCGGTAAGGAGGGTGCGGTCGGCGATTCCCTCCTCGGCCAGCAACGCCTCCACCTGGGGGCGCATCGTGCCATCGCCGACCAGGAGGAAGCGACATTCGGGCATCTCGCGGGCCACCCGTGCGGCCACCCGCACCCAGTCGAGGGGGTTCTTTTGCGGGGAAAAGCGGCCCACGTTGCCCAGGACGGGGGCGTTGACCGGCAGGCCCAATGAGGTGCGCACCTCTGCCCGGTCCACCTTCTCGGGGGAGAACTCGTCCAGGGGTATCGCACTGCGGATGAGGTGGTACTGTTCCGGCCGGCCGATTCCCGCCCGCAGACCCTTGTCAATATCCCGGTCGGTCACCACGACGAGGGCATCGGTCATCGGGGCGACGAACCGTTCCAGGGCGATGTAGAGGCGGCGCAGCGGGGCCGGCATGTGCTCGTGGAAACTCCAACCGTGGACGGTATGGACGACGATCGGGACGCCGGCCCGGCGGGCCGCCATCCGGCCGAGGAGGCCGGCCTTGGAACTGTGCGTGTGGACGATCGTGTAGCGACGCCGCCGGAGGAAACGATAGAGGCTCCAGAAGGCCAGAAGGTCATAGTAGGGATGCACCTCGCGCACCAGGTAGGGCAGAATCGTCAGCGGGATGCCTCGCTCCCGCGCCTCCTCGATCAGGCTGCCCTCGGCCCCCGTCTGAGGGCCGGAGAGCACCTCCACGTGGAACCGTTCGGGGTCGAGCAGGGCCGCCGTGTAGAGGGTGTTCTCCTGGGCCCCGCCGACGATCAGGCGGGTGATTGGGTGCAGAACAGGGATGGGGGACATGCCTCACCTCAGTGCGGTGGAGGGTCAACTCCACCAGAAGGACAACTGCATGCGCAAAAGCCAGGCCCGGCCGGCCTCGTCCGGCCCCCCAAAGACCCGCTCCGTCTCCTGCTCGAACCAGGCCACAAAGGCATCCTCCTCCAGGGAGAGGATCCGCTGGGCCGTCGCCGCCAGGACCTCGGGCGAGACCTCGGCCCCAAAGAGGAGACCGGCATATTCCACGAAAAAGCGGTCCGCTCCATCACGAGAGGCACGGGAAAAGGGCCGGCAGTGGGTGCGCTCGCACCCCACGGTGCAGTGCCCCTGCTGCAGGGCCCCCACGCGGTAGACCGGCAGGGGCACCCCGTAGTAGCAATCGCGGCAGGAAAAGGTCGGGGGAGGGCCATTTCCGGCGATCCCGACGGCGACCAGGCGATCCAGCATCTCGGGCCAGGGAAAGGCCAGCAGGACGATCAGGGGAAAGCGGTTGACCACCTCGGCGGGCACGCGCGGCCACTCTGCCGCAAGCGTCTCCCGTCCTACCAGCCGGGCAACCCTCCGTTCCACGCTACCCCTCCCCGGCCTGTTCCACGACCCGCTCGATCTGCTCCAGCACGGCCTGCTCCAACCGTTCCTGCACCTCGGTCGGCAGGGCAAAGTCCAGGCCAAAGATGACGCTCCAGCCCACCTCCGGCCGCCGGTCGGCCTGGAAGGTAAAGCGTCCCTTTCCCGGAAAAACGACAAACCCCTGGGCAATTCCCGCGTCGAGAAAGATGTCCCGCACATCCACCGACAGGTCAGCCGTGCCGTTGCGCAGGTCCTCCATCCGGACCGTGAGGATGCGCGGCGGGCGGTGGCGGTAGAGCCCCTCGGCCACCCCGATCGAGGAGAGGGCCGCCGCGACCAGGTGCTCCTGCAATCCCGGCGGCATCTCGGTCTCGCCGGTAAAGGTAACTTGCCAGCCGGTCTCCTGATTGCGGGTGGCTTGGAAACGAAAGGCCCCCAATCGCCCCACAAAAATCGCCCCGGCGGCGGATTCGCCCTGGGCGGAAAGGTGCGCTCGAACTGTCACATCCTGGTGCTCGACCAACTCGGGCATACTTTTCCTCCTGCCTGGCTTTGCCATTTTCCCCTCCCCAGGATGAGTGTATTGTACTATATCCCTCCGGGATGCGCAACCAGGGGCGGATGACAAAACCGTTACCAAGCCCGGTTTCAAGGCGGCAGGAAACTGGCTACTCACAAGTGTCATGCTCCCCGCCTCTAGCGGCCGGTTGCCTTCTCTTCACCAAAGCGGTATAATCGGCCCAGACCCGGCAGAGGCAGGTGGTTGGAAGCAAGGTCGCCCGTTCGACCTGGGGAGGTAAGCGATGTCTGCTTCGCTGGCCGTCATCGGAACCGGGGCCTGGGGGACGACGCTGGCGGTGCTCCTGGCCTGCGCCGGCCGCGCCGTCACCCTCTGCGCCCGCACGGAGGAGGAAGCCGCAAGGTTGCGGCGCGACGGGGAGAACCGGCTGCGCCTGCCCGGTGTGCCCCTTCCCCCCGAACTCCAGATTACCGCCGACTGGGCGGCCGCCGTCCCCCCGGCCGAACTCGTCCTCTTGGTCGTCCCGGCCCAACGCATGCGTGAGAACGCCACCCGCCTGCGGCCTCTCCTGCGGCCCGACCAGGTCGTGGTCAGTGCGGCCAAGGGACTGGAACTGGAGACGCTCCTGCGGATGAGCCAGGTGCTGCAGGAAGAACTCCCCCAGACCGCCCCCGGCCGGATCGCCGCCCTCTCTGGCCCCAACCTCTCCCGCGAGATCGCCCAGGGCCGGCCGGCCGCCACCGTCGTCGCCACACCCGACCTGGAGGTGGCCCGGCGCCTCCAGCAGGCCCTGATGACGGCCCGCTTTCGCGTCTACAGCAGCACCGACCGGGTGGGGGTGGAACTGGGCGGCGCGCTGAAGAATATCATCGCCCTGGCCGCCGGCGTGCTCGATGGGTTGGGCCTGGGGGATAACCTCCGCGCCGCCCTGATGACCCGGGGCCTGGCCGAGATCGTGCGCCTGGGGACGGCGCTGGGGGCCCGGCCGATGACCTTCGCCGGCCTGGCCGGCCTGGGCGACCTGGTCGCCACCTGCTCCAGCCCCCTCAGCCGCAACCACCACGTGGGCGAGGAACTGGCCCGCGGCCGGCCTCTGGAGGAGATACTGGCCGGGATGCCCCATACCGCCGAGGGGGTCTGGACCACGCGGGCCGCCTGCACCCTGGCCGACCGCTACGGCGTGGAGATGCCCATCGCCCGCCAGATGTACCGGGTGCTCTTTGAGGGAGCCGAGGCCGGCCAGGCGGTGATGGACCTGATGGAACGCCCCCCACGGGAGGAGTGGCGGTAGACCTTGCACCCCCGCCTTCCCTGTAGTACAATAGCCCCACAGGCAGACAAACCAGGAGGTGAGGCCATGTACTACCGCTCTCGCGAGGTCCTCGAGGACCTGGAAGAACGCCACCTGGCCCCCTACGCGATGAAAAGCGGCCGCTCGCGGGGTCGGGTCTATCCCGATAAGGAACCCTCCTACCGCACCGCCTTTCAGCGCGACCGCGACCGCATCCTCCACACCACCGCCTTTCGCCGCCTCGAATACAAGACGCAGGTCTTTGTCTATTACGAGGGCGACTATTACCGCACCCGCCTGACCCACACCCTGGAAGTCTGCCAGATCGGCCGGACGATCGCCCGCGCCCTGGGCCTGAACGAGGACCTGGTCGAGGCCATCTCTCTGGCCCACGACCTGGGCCACCCCGCCTTTGGCCACGCCGGGGAGGAGACACTGGCCGAACTGATGACCGCTTCCGGCGGCTTTAACCACAACACCCAGAGTCTGCGCATCGTCGAGGTCCTCGAGGAACGCTACCCCGACTTTCCCGGGCTGAACCTGACCTGGGAGGTGCGCGAGGGGATCATCAAGCACGAGACGATCTATGACCGCTCCGATGCCTCCGGCTATGACCCCGACCTGCGCCCGCCGCTGGAGGCCCAGATCGTCAATGTGGCCGATGAGGCCGCCTACACCGCCCACGACCTGGACGACGGGCTCCGTTCGGGCCTGCTCCAACCGGAGGACCTGCAGGGGCTCGCTCTCTGGGAGGGGGTATTGCGTTCCCTGGACCTGGCCGGCCAACCCTTCGACGCGATGGCCCGCTACCGGGCGGTCCGCCGCCTGATCGGCCTTGCCGTCGGCGACCTGGTCCACGCCACCGCCCAACGCCTGGAGGAGGCCGGCGTCGGTTCGGTCAAAGATGTCCGCAACCACCCCGACCTGCTGGTCGGGCACTCGCCCGAAATGGCCGCGCAGAACAGGGAATTGAAGGGGTTTCTCTACGAGAACCTCTACCGCCACTGGCGGGTGATGCGCATGCAGACCAAAGCCGCCTGGTTCATCCGACAACTCTTTCAGGCCTATACCTCCCAGCCGGGGATCCTGCCCCCTGTGGTCCGCGAGCGAATCGAGCAGGATGGCCTGCAGCGGGCCGTCTGCGATTATATCGCCGGCATGACCGACCGTTTTGCTCTGCAGGAGTACCGGCGACTCTTTGGGCCCTTTGAACACGTCTGAAGGGAGACACCGATGCCTCGCGCATACGCCCTCAACCGCTTTGCCCACGAGATCGAGAAGGCCCTCCTTCGGGACGGGCTCGTCGAGCAGGCAGAGATCACCCTGCTCACCCCGCCGGCCGATCAGCCCGCCGACTTGGGCATGCCCTGCTTCCTGGCGGCCCGGCGGTTGCGCCGCCCCCCCGCCCAGATCGCCGCCGAACTGGCCGAACGGCTTACCTTTCCCCCGGACAGCCTGGTCGGCCGGGCCTTTGCCGCTGGCCCCTACCTCAACTTTGCCCTGAACCCTCACCAACTGGCCCCCGCCGTCCTGGAGGAGGTACGCCGTTGGGGCGACACCTACGGCGGCGACGACCTCGGGGCCGGCCGCAACGTCGTCATTGACTACTCCTCCCCCAACGTGGCCCGCCGTATGCACGTCGGCCACCTCCGCTCCACCATCATCGGCCAGGCCATCCGCAACCTCTACGACATGCTCGGCTACCATACCATCGGCGACAACCACCTGGGCGACTGGGGCACCCAGTTCGGCAAACTGATCGCCGCCTACAAGCACTGGGGCGATGAGCAAGCCATGGCCGAGCGAGCGATCGAGCACCTGGTGGACCTCTACGCCCGCTTCCATCGGGAGGCCCGGAAGAACCCCAACCTGGAGGAGGAAGGCCGCCACTGGTTCCTCCGCCTGGAGCAGAAGGACCCCGAGGCCCGCCACCTGTGGCAATGGTTCGTGGACCTGACCATCCAGGAGTTTGAAAAGACCTACCGCCGCCTGGGTGTGCATTTCGACACCTACCACGGGGAGAGTTTCTACGAAGAGATGCTCGATGCAGTCATCGAGGAGGCCGTAGCCAAAGGCGTCGCCCGGCGCGACCCCGCAAGCCCCGCCGTCATCCTGGACCTGAGCGAGCACGGCCTGCCCTCCACCCTGCTGCGCAAGAGCGACGGCGCCACCCTCTACCTGACCCGCGAACTGGCCACCGCCCTCTGGCGCTACCGCCAGTACGACCCCGCCCTGCTCCTCTACGTCGTCGGCGAGGAGCAGACGCTGCACTTTCGCCAACTGCGCAAGCTGCTTGAACTGCTGGGCTACCCCGACCTGGCCGAACGCTGCCTCCACATCTCCTTCGGGCGCATCGTCAAGGCCGACGGCAGCCGCTTCTCTATGCGCGACGGCGAGGTCCTCTTCCTGGACGATCTCCTGGACGAGGCCGTTCGCCGGGCCTACGCCATCGTCGAGGAAAAGAACCCCCACCTGCCGCCGGAGGAAAAGGAGCGCATCGCCCAGCAGGTGGGCATCGGCGCGCTCATCTACAACGACCTCTACCAGGATCGGCGGCGGGACATCCTCTTTGACTGGGAACGCATGCTCAGTATGGAGGGGAACACCGCTCCCTACATCCAGTACGCCCACACCCGCTGCCAGAGTGTTCTGGAGAAGGGCGGGGGCATACCCGAGACCTGCGAGGCCGGCCTGCTAACCGAGGCGCAGGAGCAGGCCCTGATCAAAGACCTAGCCCGCTTTCCCCAGGCGGTGCGGACGGCGGCGGAGGAGTTTGCCCCGCACATCGTCGCCGACTGGCTCTACGAGACCGCCCGCGACTTTGGCCAACTCTGGCGGGACCTTTCCCTCCTGGGGGCGCCGACCGGCCTCCGGGAGGCCCGTCTCTGCCTGGTCGCCGCCGTGGGGCAGGCGATTCGCAACGGCCTGGGCCTCCTGGGCATCGAGGCCTCCACCCGCATGTAGGACCCTGGCGGACCGGTGTGATGAACCTCCTGATTCTGAGCAAGACCTTCCTGATCGGAACCTACCAGCGCCAGTTGGAGCACCTGGCGAGGGAGGTCAACCTGACGGTGGTCGTCCCCCCCTACTGGCGCGAGCTGGGGGTGGGGCGGGTTCCCCTGGAACGGAGCCATCTGCGGGGGTACCGCCTGCTCGTCCGCCCGATCGCCCTGAACGGCCGGTTTCACCTCTACTTCTGGCCGGGGCTGAGGCGACTGCTGGAGCAGGAGCGGCCGGACGTGCTGCACATTGACGAAGAATCGTTCAACCTGGCCACCTTCCAGGCGATGCGCCTTTCAATGCACATAGGAAGCAAGGCCCTCTTTTTCAACTGGGCCAACCTCCACCGCCGCCTCCCCCCACCCTTCTCCTGGTTCGAACGCTATACCCTCTCCCATGCCCACTATGCCGTCGCCGGAAACCACGAGGCCGCCCAAATCCTGCGCAAAAAGGGCTACCAGGGCCCCCTCCAGGTCATCCCTCAGGTCGGCGTGGATACCGAACGCTTCTCCCCCCCCACCTCCCCCCGCCCCCAGGGCCCCTTGCGCATCGGCTACGTCGGCCGGCTCGTCCCCCAAAAGGGCGTGCTCGACCTGCTGGAGGCGTTCGCCGGCCTCCTCGGCAACCCCCTCCTCTTCCTGGTGGGCAGCGGCCAACTCGAACCAACCCTGCGCCGCCGGGCCCGGGAACTCGGCGTCGCCGACCGCGTCACCTTGACCGGCCGCGTCCCCTCCTTGACCCTCCCCGACCTCTACCACCGCCTGGACCTCCTGGTGCTCCCCTCACGGACGCGCCCCAACTGGAAGGAGCAGTTCGGGCGGGTCCTGATCGAAGCGATGGCCTGTGGTGTCCCGGTCGTCGGTTCTGATTCGGGGGAAATTCCGCACGTCGTCGGCAAGGCCGGCCTGCTCTTTCCCGAGGGGGATACCCAGGCCCTCCGGGAGAGGCTGGAGAGGTTGCAGGACCCGGCCCTGCGGAAAGTGCTGAGCGAGGAGGGCAGGCGACGGGTGCTGATGCAGTACAGCCAGGCCCGCATCGCCCAAAACTACCTGGCGGTCTATCGCCAGATGCTCGGTCAGGAAACAAGATGAACCGCCTCTCCCGCAGCATGAGCGCATTCCTCCTGGCCGGCGCGCTCTTTCTCCTGGGCCTCTTTTACCCCACCCTGGCCGCCTGGACCGGCCTCCCCTCCCTCTCTCCCCTGGAGGCGGGCCAACAGGCCCTGCGGCAGGGGCGTTTCTATCAGGCCGAACGCTTCTTCCAACAGGCGTTGGAGCAGGAGGCCCTCTCCCCGGAGGAACGGGGAACCGCCCAGGGCAACCTGGGGCTCCTGGCCCTGTTGCGCGGAGAGGCGGACGAGGCCCGCTGGCGACTCGAAGCGGCCCTGTTCCTTCGTCCCCGGGACGCCGTCCTGCGGGCCTACCTGGGACAGGTGCTGGCCGAACAGGGCCGGCAGGAAACGGCCCTGGAGGTCTGGCAGGAGGCCCTGGCCCTGCCCGGCCCAACCTTTCTGGCCCGGGGGCTCCGCGGTACGGAACGCTATCGCCAGGGGGAGACGGTCGCCGCCGCCACCGACCTGGCCCGCTTGGCCGGGGAGGCCTCCCCCGACTGGCAGGCCTGGGCGCGGATGCATCTGGCCATCCTCAAGTTCGTCCCCGCGCCCCAGGCAGCGGTGGCCGAAATCACCAGGGCCCAGGAGCAGGCCGGCCTCCCCTCCGCCCCCCCTTTCCCCTCCCCCGACCTCCTCTTCCACCTGCCTGCCGGGGAGACGAAGCGGCGCATCGGCGAACTGGCCGGCCTGATGACCACCCTGGCCGGGGCCACCCGGAAGGAGCGGGCCCTGGGGCTAGGGCAGGTCCTGCTGGGGCAGGGAGACGTGGCCGGTACACTCTACGCCCTGGAAGCGGTCGCCGGCGAGGCCGTGCAGGACCCCACCCTACGCGCCTACCTGGGCTATGCCCGCTTCCTGGCCGGCCGCGAACCCGAAGGGCTGCACGACCTGCACCAGGCCATCCTGGCGGACGGGTCGCCGCTGCCGCACCACCTCCTGGCGCGGGCCTACCTGGCCAAAGGCTGGGGCGAGGCCGCCCGCGGCGAACTCTTGCGGGCGCAGCGGCTGGACCCGACCAACCCGGCGATTCTGCTCGACCTGGCCCAGGCCGAGCAGTTGTTGGGCGACTATGCCGCCGCGTCCGACCGGCTGACCGAGGCGGTCGCCCTAGCCCAGGGGCCGGAGGAAAAGCAACTCTACGCCCTGGTACGGGCCCGCTTTCACCTGGAAAGCGGCTGGGGTCTCTGCGGCCGGGGGCTCACCGCGGCGCAGACCCTGGACCGGCTGGCCTCGGGGTGGGCCGCCGCGCTGCGCGTGCGCGGGGGTATCCTGGCCGGCTGTGAACGGTCCGACCAGGCCATCGGCATACTCCAGGAGGCCCTCCGCCTCAACCCCGACTCGGCCGAGGGGTACGCCCTGCTGGGGTACGCCTACCTGGCCCTGGGCGACCGGGAGGCGGCCGCCCGATCTTTTCTCCAGGCGGCCAACCGCGAACCGGCCTCCCGCTGGAGCCGTCAGGCCCGCGAGTGGCTGGAAAAGAACCGGTAAGCGATCAAAAAGGTGATCTCCCCAGTTGAAACTTTTGCCTCCCTCTGGTAAAATGGAACTGGACCCGGTCCACCATTGCCGGGCCATCCCAAGGACAACGAGCTGGCAGGTATAACACCACCGGGAGGTAGGAAAATGGGTATCAAGGAATACGGACTGGTACAGATCGACCCGTATCGCTGGGAAATCCCCAAGAGCGGGGGCATGCGCGTGCCTGCCCGCATCTATGCCGACCGTCAACTGATGGAGCAGATCGCCCAGGACCGCAGCCCCGAACAGGCGCGCAATGTCGCCCATCTGCCGGGCATCGTCGGCCGCTCTCTGGCCATGCCCGATATGCACTGGGGCTATGGCTTTCCGATCGGCGGCGTTGCCGCCACCGACCCCGAGGCCGGCGGTGTTGTCTCCCCCGGCGGCATCGGCTACGACATCAACTGCGGCGTCCGTCTGGTGCGCAGCAACCTGACCCTGGACGACGTCGGTAGCCGCATCCACGACCTGGTCGCCCAACTGCACCGGGACGTGCCCGCCGGCGTCGGCTCCAAAGGAGCCATCACCGCCGACCTGACCCGCGCCCGGGGCGCGCTGGTCAAGGGTGCCCGCTGGGCCGTTGAACAGGGCTACGGCCGGCCGGAGGACCTGGAGTACTGCGAGGAGGGCGGAGCCATGCCCGGCGCGGACCCCGACCAGGCCCAGAGTTACAGCCCCCGCGCCTTTGAGCGCGGCCAGCGGCAACTGGGCACGCTGGGCTCGGGCAACCATTTTCTCGAGATCGGCGTCGTCGAGACGGTCTATAATCCCGCCGTGGCCGAGGCGTTCGGCCTCTTTAAGGGGCAGATCGTCCTCCAGATTCACTCCGGCTCGCGCGGCTTTGGCCACCAGATCTGCGACGATTTCCTCAAGGTGATGGCCGAGGCGGTGCGCAAGTACACCATCTCCCTGCCGGACCGCCAACTGGCCTGCGCCCCGATCCACTCGCCGGAGGGGCAGGCCTACATTGCGGCGATGGCCTGCGCGGCCAACTATGCCTGGGCCAACCGCCAGTGCCTGATGCACCTGGCCCGCCAGGCCCTGGCCCACGCCCTGCGCAGCAGCCCCGAGGCATTGGGCCTGCACCTGGTCTACGATGTGGCCCACAACATCGGCAAACTGGAGACCCACCTGGTGAACGGCAAGGAGAAGAAACTGTACGTCCATCGCAAAGGGGCCACCCGCGCCTTTCCCGCCGGCCGGCCCGAGATCCCCGCCGCCTACCGCCACGTCGGCCAGCCGGTGCTCGTCCCCGGCGACATGGGCCGCGCCTCCTACGTCCTCGTCGGCCAGCCGCAGATTCTGGAGGAAACCTGGGGCAGCAGTTGCCACGGGGCCGGCCGCGTCCTCAGCCGCAAGGCCGCCATCCACCGGGGCCAGGGACGCAACATCCGCGCCGAACTGGCCAAAAAGGGGATTGTCGTTATGTCAACACAACGCGACATCCTGGCCGAGGAGATGCCCGAAGCCTACAAGGATGTCAGCAACGTCGTGGATGTGATGCACGGGGCCGGCCTGGCCCACAAGGTCGTGCGCCTGCGCCCGTTGGGGGTGGTCAAAGGGTGAGAGAGGAACTGGAACAAGACAACCGCCTCATCAGCACCACCCTCCGGGAACGGGCCTTCCTGGTGGGAGTGGAACTGCACGATGGCGGACTCTCCTGGCGAGCGGAGGACTCGCTGGCGGAACTGGTCCAACTGGCCCACACTGCCGGGGTCGAGGTCGTCGGCCAGACCTTCCAACGGCTGCAACGGCCTCACCCCGGCACCTTTCTGGGCAAAGGCAAGATCACCGAGATCGCCGGCCTGAAGGAAGAACTGCGCTACGACCTGGTCATTTTGGACCACGAACTCTCGGCCAGCCAGGCGGTCAATCTGGAGGAGGCCTGGGACGTGCGCGTCCTGGACCGCACCGGCCTGATCCTGGACATCTTTGCCCGGCACGCCCACACCGCGGCCGGCCGCCTCCAGGTCGAACTGGCCCAGTACGAGTACCTCCTCCCCCGCCTGCGCGGCCGCTGGACCCACCTCTCCCGCCAGGGGGTCGGCGGGGTCGGCCTGCGCGGCCCCGGCGAGACCCAGCTGGAGACCGACCGGCGCATCATCCGCCGCCGCATCACCACTCTCAAGGAGAAATTGGAGGAGGTCCGCCGCCACCGCCACCTCTACCGCTCCCGGCGCAAGCGGGCCGGCATCCCCATCGTCTCCCTGGTCGGCTATACCAACGCCGGAAAATCCACCCTCCTCAACGCCCTCTCCGGTGCCGCTGTCCTGGTTGCCGACCAACTCTTTGCCACCCTCGACCCGACCACCCGCCGCGTCGTTCTGCCTCAGGGGCGCGAAATCCTCCTCACCGATACCGTCGGGTTTATCCAGCGGCTTCCTCCCACCCTGGTCGCCGCCTTTCACGCCACCCTGGAAGAGATCGCCGAGGCCGACCTGCTCCTCCACGTCCTCGATATCAGCCACCCCAACGCCCCCGAACAGGCCGAGACGGTCAACCGCATCCTCCGGGAACTGGGCGTGGAGCAGATTCCCCGCCTGACCGTTCTGAACAAGGTGGACCGCATCGGCACGGTCGGGCCGGAGGATCTCGCGGAGATGGCCGGGGAACTGGGCCTGCACCCAGAGTATGTCGCCATCTCGGCCCTGAAGGGTTGGGGCCTGGAAGAACTGCGCGAACAGATCGAGGAGGTCCTGGACCGCGAGACCGCCCTGATCGAGACCACCATCCCCTACAACCGTCCCGACCTGGTAGCCCTCTTTCACGAGCGCGGCCGCATTGACCAGGAGGAGTACCGCGCCGAGGGGGTCTATATCCTCGGCCGCATCCCCCGGCGCTACCTGCGCTCCTTTGACCCGGTCATGACCGCCAAGCCGCTCTAACACAGTTCTAACCTCCGGCCAACCCCCTGCTAACGTCGCCGGGATATCCTGAAACCAGTCGGTCTCCGGGCCCCCAACGGGGTGTCCCACCCCCTTGACGGCGGGCGCACCGACCCGTATAATATACTTGGGAACGAAAAAACCGGCCTGGCCGGCCGGTACAGCCAATATCGGGGGACCGCCGTCCCCCAGGAGAGAACCCATGTTGAGTTTTGACCGTCTGACCGAACAGGCCCAGATCGCCCTTCAGATGGCCCAGGAACTGATGCAGCAGTTCCGCCACAGCCAACTGGATGTGGAGCACGTCTTTCTGGCGTTGATTCGCAACCCCGATGGAATCGTTCGGGCCATTATGGAGAAACTGGGGGCCGACATCCTCGATATTGAGGACCGTCTGGAGATGGAACTGGCCCGAACCCCTCAGGGGTTCCGCACGCCCTTGTACAACCCTCCCTCTCCCCAGGTCTATCTGACCCCTCGGGCCAAATGGGTTTTTGACCAGGCCCAGCGCGAGGCCCGGTTGATGAAGGACGAATATGTCGGCGCAGAGCACCTGATTCTGGCCATCGCCTCAGAGCGCGATTCCGTTTCCGTGCGCATCCTGCGCGATTACGGCATCACCCGGGAGATGATTCTGCAGATCGTCGCCGAGTACCGCAAGGGCCAGCGCATCACCGACCCCCGCGCCGAGAGCAAATACCGCATCCTGGAGCGGTACAGCCACGACCTCACCGAGATGGCCCGGGAGGGCAAGTTGGACCCGGTGGTTGGGCGGGATGCCGAGATTCGCCGGGTGGCACAGATCCTTTCCCGGCGCACCAAGAACAACCCGGTCATTATCGGCGAGACCGGGGTGGGCAAGACGGCGATTGTGGAAGGGCTGGCCCAAAAGATCGCTGCCGGCCAGGTGCCCGAGTTTCTGCGCAACAAGTGCATCCTGGCCCTGGATCTGGCCGCCCTGGTGGCCGGCTCCAAGTTTCGCGGCGAGTTTGAAGAGCGGCTCAAGGCCGTCCTGGACGAGGTCCGCCGTGCCCAGGGCGAGGTCATTCTCTTCATTGACGAACTGCACACCGTCGTCGGCGCGGGCGCGGCCTCCGGTGCGATAGACGCCTCCAACATGCTCAAGCCGGCCCTAGCCCGGGGCGAACTCCAGTGCATCGGCGCGACCACCACCGACGACTATCGCCGCTACATCGAAAAGGACGGTGCGTTGGAGCGGCGCTTCTCCCCCGTCCTGATCGAAGAGCCCTCCACCGAACAGGCCGTCGAGATGCTCAAGGGCCTGCGCGCCCGCTACGAGGAGCACCACAAACTGACCATCACCGACCAGGCCCTGGAGACGGCCGCCCGCCTGGCCGCCCGCTATATCAGCGACCGCTACCTGCCGGACAAGGCGATTGACCTGATGGACGAGGCCGCGGCCAAACTGCGTATGGACATCTACAGCATGCCCCCGGAACTTCAGGAACTGGAGGAGGAACTACGCCACCTCTCCCAGGAGGAAAAGGAGGCCGGCCAGCGCCGCGATTACGAGGCCGCCGCCTTCACCCGCACCCGCTACATCGCCCTGCAGGACGAGTTTGAGAAAAAGCGTGAGACCTGGCTACAGGAGGCCGGCCTGGATGAGGTCGTGGATGCCGATGACGTCGCCGAGGTCGTCGCCTCCTGGACCGGCATCCCCGTCAGCCGTATGCTCGAAGAGGAGAAGGAAAAACTCCTCTTTATGGAGGACCGCCTCCACCGGCGCGTCGTCGGGCAGAATGAGGCGATCACCGTCCTCTCCGATGCCATCCGCCGGGCCCGCTCCGGTCTGAAGGACCCCCGTCGGCCGATCGGCTCCTTCATCTTTCTCGGACCGACCGGCGTGGGCAAGACCGAACTGGCCAAGGCCCTGGCCGAGTTCCTCTTTGACGATGAAAACGCCATGACCCGCATTGATATGAGCGAGTACCAGGAGAAACACACCGTCTCCCGCATGATCGGCGCCCCTCCCGGCTATGTCGGCTATGAAGAGGGCGGCCAACTCACCGAGTCGGTCCGCCGGCGACCCTACCAGGTCATCCTCTTTGACGAGGTGGAAAAAGCCCACCCCGAGGTCTTTAACGCCCTCCTCCAGGTGCTGGATGATGGCCGGCTGACCGATGGCCAGGGACACACGGTGGATTTCAAAAACACCGTGATCGTCATGACCTCCAACGTCGGCACCGAGTTTATCCGGGCCTCCTCCGGCATCGGCTTTACCGCCGAGCGGGCCGAAAACGGCGCCATTGACGAGGGCGAGATGCGCCGCCGGGTCGAGGAGGCGCTCAAGCGGACCTTCCGGCCCGAGTTTCTCAACCGCATTGACGAGATTGTGATCTTTCACGCCCTCTCGATGGAGGAACTCCTTCAGATTGTGGACCTGCAGATGGCCGAGGTCGGCCGGCGGCTTGCTGAAAAGGGCATCCGCATCGAACTGACCGATCGGGCCAGGGAACTGCTCGTCCGCGAGGGCTATAACCCGATCTATGGCGCCCGACCGTTGCGGCGGACGATTCAACGGCTGGTGGAAACGCCCCTCTCCCGACAACTGTTGCGTGGGGAGTTTAGCCTCGGCGATGTCATCCTGGTGGACACCGAGGAAGGCCAGGTCATCTTTCACTGCCAGGGGCCCTGCCCCACGGCCGAGACCGTCCCGGTCCGAGAAGAGGTCCCTTCCTAGAACGAACCGTTCTGCGGACGAAAAAACGGGCCGGGCATCCTGCCCGGCCCATCCGCTGCCAGGACTAGACCCCTCCACCCTTCTCCTGCTCGCGCAAACTCTGCAGCAGCCGTGCCCGCAGGATCTCGCGCTCCCGGCGGTCCTCGCGCTCTTCTGGCGACCGGTCCAGCACCATCTGAATCGTCTTGACCAGGGCCACCGGACTGAACGGCTTGGTGATATACTCATCGGCCCCCAACTGCCACCCCCGAACGATGTCGTCGTCGGTCGTCCGGGCCGTCAGCACGACCACCGGCGTATCCCGAAAGACCGAGTTCTCCCGCATCCGCTGCAGCACCTCCCACCCGTCCAGGCGGGGCATCATAATGTCCAGAATGACCAGATCGGGCCGCTCCTCCTCCAGCATGCGCAAGGCCTCTTCCCCATCCGCCGCCGTGGCCACCTGAAAGTTCTCCAACTCCAAGTTGACCTGAATCAACTTGACCAGGGCGCGTTCATCATCAACGACCAGGACCTTGCTCACCCTGTACCTCCGGAACGATCTGCCGGGTCGCCGCGACGATGGGCCAACTCCTGAACATGGTCCGAAAAGCGGCGAATCGGGAACGGCTTGAGCAAAAAGGCATCAATCCTGAGCCGAAAGGCCCGCTCTTCATCCTCTGGGTCGGTGGAAAGGAGCACGATCGGGCAATACTCCAGCGCAGGAAGGGCGCGAATCTCCCGACAGAGGTCCCATACCGAGCCATCTTCCTGCACGGCATCCAGGACGATCACATCCGGCGGATTGGTCCGAGCCGCTTCCAGCAGTTCCCGACCACTCGCAAAGAGGGAGACCAGATGGCCAAACCGCTCCAGTTGCATCCGCAACAGTTCCAGCAGGTCTCCCTCGGCCCCGGCCATCGCCACCAGGTAGGTCGGCGACCGCCCCCGGCGCTCCCCTTTTACCGAGACGGCCACCGGCCGGCGCCTGTCCACGGCATAACTGCTGCCGACCTGTCGCTTGGCGAACCGTTTCATCTCCGCTGCAACCCGCGAAATCTGATCGAGGCTCTGGCCGACCTCCGGTTCGTTCAGCACCACCCCGATCGAGATCGTCATCACCGGAAAGCGTTGGGGCACGCCGTGGCGGTCGTATCCCCGCAGGTAGCCCCGTTCCAGGTCCTCGGGGTCGTAGAGCGAGGGGATGGCCCGGTCGAACCGCTCGATCAGGGTTTCGGCGACCGCCTCCACCCGCGACGGCTCTGTGATGATGGCAAAATCGTCCCCGCCGATGTGGCCGATAAAGTCGTGCTCGGCCCCTTCCTGGGCCACCACATCCCGAATCAGGCGGGCCAGCAACTGAATTGCCTCGTCCCCGCGCAAAAAGCCATAGGCATCGTTGAACGCCTTGAAACTGTCCAGGTCCACATAGAGCAGGGCAAACGGCTCCTTCTGCCCCAACCGGCGCCTGAGTTCCTCCCGCAACAACCGGTTCCCCGACAGGCCGGTCAGGGGGCTGCGCACCGGAACCTCCCCCGCCCGGCGAAGCAGGGAGCGCATCCGCGCCAGCAGTTCGTCCAACTCGAAGGGCTTGGTCACATAGTCATCGGCCCCGCTTTCAAAACCGGTGACCTTGTCCTGAGTTGCCGAACGGGAGGTCAGCATCAAGATCGGCAGGTGGCTGGTGCGGGTGTCGTTGCGCAACTGCCGGCAGACCTCAAAGCCGTCCATCTGCGGCATCATCACATCTACCAGGATGATATCGGGCACCTCCTCCTGGGCAATGCGAATCGCATCGCTACCGTTCCCCGCCGTCAGGACGTGGTAGCCCTCCTTTTCCAAAAAGACGCGCAAGAGTTGCAAGATTCTGGGATCGTCGTCCGCGACCAGGACCGTGGGACCCGTACCTGTCATCAGATCACCAACTGTTCATACAAAAGATCCAACGTCAAGTCACTGCAGACCGTCTCGGCACACTGCCAGGTCAGCGCGGCCGCCGAGACCCCCAGCCAGACCGATTCATCCAGGGGAATCCCGTTGATCAGGCCGTAGATCAGCGCCGCCGTCAGCGCGTCGGTCGCCCCGGTCGGGTCCACGATCTCCCTCCCCAAGGAGGGCACATAGCCGCTGTCCTCCGCACTGGCATAGACGACGCCCTCCTGCCCCATGTGCAGGACGACGACCTCCACCCCGGTGGCGACCAGTTGTCGTGCGGCCAGGGCCGCTTCGGACGGGTTGCGGATCGGCCGCTCCAGCAGGGCCTCCGCCTCCACCGCGCCGGCCGCCAGCAGGTAAAACTCCGCCAGGTGTTCCCGATACCGCTTCGCCAGCGCGTACGAGACCGGGTCCAGACAGACCGGAACCTGATACCGGCGGGCCAGGCGAAAGACGGTCTCGGCCGTTCGCAGCGGCGTGTTGGCGTCCACGACCACCACCCGGGCCTTCCGAAAGAGCCGCCGCCGCTCATAGAGGTAGCGGGGGGTCAGTTCGGCGATGATGCGGGTATCGTCCACCGCGGCAAGCAACCGGCCCTCCCGGTCCACCAGGGCCACATAGGCCCCGGTACGATGTTGCCGGCTGAAGCAAACCTGCCGGACATCCACCCCGGCCGCGCTGGTGTGCTTGACGATCTGATGCCCAAAGGGGTCCCGCGCCACCGCTGCCAGCAGGCTGGTGCGCATTCCCAGCCGGGCCAGGTTTTCGGCGATATTGCGCGCCACCCCACCCACGGCGATGCGCACCTCTCCGGCGTTGGATGTGGCCGGCTGCATCTCGCCCCGGACGAGCCCCTTGACGTCCAGGCAGGCAGCCCCAATGACAACGGCCTCCGGCAACCACTCTTCCATAGAAGAAACCTCGCTTGTGCTTTGCCATTATAGCACACCCCTCCAGGGATGACAACCGCTGGACGCTTGAATCTTTCTTGACAGATACGCTCCTTTCCGGCTATAATAACACCGGTTTCCAGTTCACGACGGTGTGACCGGGCAATGTGGCGGCGGTTTAGCGCCCATCCGAAAACCCGTAGGACGGTCTTTCCAGGCCGTCCGGCCGGACCGGAAAGCCCGCCCTACGGTGGTTTTCGGATAGGTTCTTAGTCAAGAGGAGGTGTTTTGATGAGTGCGGTTGCTCTGGTAACCGACAGCACGGCCTATCTTCCGCCCGAACTGGTGAGGCGATACAGGATTCGCGTCGTCCCGCTCTATGTGCGCTTTGGCGAGGAGGTCTTTCGGGATGGTGTGGACATGACACCGGAGATGTTCTACGCCCGGCTGCCGACCGCGCCGGTTATGCCGGCCACCTCACAGCCCTCGCCGGCCGATTTCATCACCGTCTACCGGGAACTGGTCGAGCAGGGGGCCTCGGCAATCCTCTCGGTGCACATCTCGAGCAAACTCAGCGGGACGGTCGCCTCGGCCGAACTGGCCCGACAGGAGGTCCCGGAGGTGCCGATCCAGATCGTGGACTCGCTCTCCCTCTCGATGGGCCTGGGTATCCTGGTCCTGGAGGCAGCCTGGGCGCTGGAGGCCGGCCGGCCGGTGGAGGAGATTGCCCAACACCTGGAGAGGCTCCGAGAACAGATTCGCATCCTCTTTGTCGTGGACACGCTCGAGTTCCTGCGTCGGGGCGGGCGAATCGGCGGGGCCCAGGCCTTCCTCGGCTCGATGCTGAGCCTAAAGCCGATCCTGACGATCCGTGAGGGGCACGTGGATGCCGTGGAACGGGTGCGCACCAAGCAGCGGGCGATTCGGCGGATGGTAGAGATGCTGGTGCAGGAGGCCGCCGGCCGGCCGATCCATCTGGCCGTCATCCACGCCTCCGTGCCGGCCGAGGCGAACCTGCTCCTGGAGCAGGCCCGGGGCCAACTCAACGTCCGAGAGACCTTTACCGCCGAACTGAGCCCGGTGATCGGCACCCACGCCGGCCCGGGAACGATCGGGATGATGGTCTGCCCCAGCGGGGAGGAATAGCCCCGCCGCCTCTCCGGCCCAAAGAGAGGTCGGCATGGAGGACAAGGAACAGACCCTGGAAGAGGCCCGCCGCATGGTCGAGGCGCAGATTCGCTTCCGGGGGATTCGCGACCCGGCGGTGCTCCAGGCCATGGAGCGCATTCCCCGGCATCGCTTCGTCCCACCCGAATACCGCTACCAGGCCTACGGCGACCACCCCCTCCCGATCGGTTATGGCCAGACGATCTCGCAACCCTATATCGTCGCCTTGATGACCGAACTCTTGCGCCCCCGACCGGAACACCGCGTCTTGGAGGTGGGCACCGGCTGCGGCTACCAGGCTGCCGTCCTGGCCGAGATCGTCGCCCAGGTCTATACGGTCGAGATTATCCCCGAACTGGCCCAGGAGGCCAGGGAGCGCCTGGCGGCGATGGGGTACACCAACATCCACATACGCCACGGCGACGGCTATAACGGCTGGCCCGAGTCTGCTCCCTATGACGGAATTGTCGTCACCGCTGCTGCCCCCGAGGTGCCCCCGCCCCTCATCGAGCAACTGGCCGATGGAGGCCGCCTGGTCATCCCGGTGGGCGAGCGCTTTGGCTTTCAGGATCTCTGGCTTTTGCAAAAAGAGGGGCAACGGGTCCGCCGCACCAACTATGGCGGTGTGCTCTTTGTCCCGCTGGTACGGAGAGGGAAAACCGATGGGACCGATCCGGGTAGATGCGGGCATCTGGGCGGTTGACCTGGGTCTGCTGGGGCGGGAGGCCTATGGGGCCACCTACATTGTGCGAGGGAAAGCAGGGGTCGCCCTGGTCGAGGTGGGCACCTCCCCCTGCATCCCCCGCCTGCTGGCCGGCCTGGAGGCCCTCGCCGTCGCCCCGGAGGAGGTCAGGTCCATCCTGGTGACCCACATCCACATGGACCACGCCGGGGCGGCCGGCGACCTCCTCCTCCACCTGCCCCGCGCCCAACTGGTGGCCCACTCCCGCTCCCACCGCCATTTCGTGGACCCGACGCGGCTGCGGGCCGGGGTAGCCGCTGCGGTGGGCTCGCTCCTTCCTCTCTATGGAGACCTGCGGCCGGTCCCCCCGGAGAGGCTGGTGGCCGGCGAGACCCTTTCGCTCGACCTAGGCGGCCTGCACCTGGAGGCAATTCCCACGCCGGGGCACTCCCGGGACCACCTGGCCTATTTCCTCCCCGAAAAGGGCCTCCTCTTTGCCGGAGACGCCGCCGGCGTGAGCCTCTTTGAGCACCGCTTCCTCCGGCCGGCCACCGTCCCCCCCCACTTTGACCTGGAGGAAACGCTGCGCTCGCTGGAGCGCATGGCCGCCCTGCAGCCGCGCCGCCTTGCCTTTACCCATTTCGGCATCCGCGACGACCCCGCCTCTGTTTTTGAGCACCTGCGGGAGACCCTTCTCCGCTGGGACGCCCTAAGGCGCAGCGGAGACCTGGCCACGCTCCGGGAGATGATCCGGGCCGAACTGGTGCCCCCCCTGGCCCCACCGCCGACCGACCTCTGGGAACGGCTCGGCGAGATGAACCTGCGGGGGTTCCTGATGGCCTACGAGGGGGATGATGCCGCGCTTTGAACTCATCTCCGAATTCCGCCCAACCGGAGACCAACCCCAGGCGCTCGCCCAACTGGTGGAGGGACTGCGCCGGGGCTATCGCTGCCAGACCCTGCTCGGGGCCACCGGTACGGGCAAGACCTTTGTCATGGCCGCGATTGTCCAGGAGGTGCAGCGACCTACCCTGGTCCTGGCCCCCAACAAGACACTGGCAGCGCAACTGTACAGCGAGTTCCGCGAGTTTTTCCCCAAAAACGCCGTCGAGTACTTTGTCAGTTACTACGACTATTACCAACCGGAGGCCTATATCCCTCGGACCGACACCTACATCGAAAAGGACGCCGACATCAACGAGGAGATTGACAAACTGCGCCTGGCCGCGACCGAGGCCATCCTGACCCGGCGCGACGTCATTGTGGTGGCCAGTGTCTCCTGCATCTATGCGATCGGTTCGCCGGACGAGTACGGGCAGGACGTCCTGCTGCTACGTCGGGGGGAAATACGCCGCCGGGACAGCATCCTGCGCCACCTGGCCGGCATCTATTACGATCGCAACGACTATGACTTTGGCCGAGGGACCTTTCGCGTGCGCGGCGATACGGTGGACATCTTTCCGGCCTACCGTGATACGGCCATCCGGGTCGAGTTCTGGGGCGACGAGGTGGACCGGTTGGCCGAAATAGACCCCCTTACCGGCGAGATTCTGGCCGAACCGCAGGAGGTGCGCATCTTTCCGGCGAAACATTTCGTCACCAGTCGGGAAAAGTTGGAACTGGCCATCGCCGAGATCGAGGTCGAACTGGCAGAACGCCTGGCCGAACTGCGAGACCAGGGGAAACTGCTCGAGGCCGAACGGTTGGAGCAGCGCACCCGCTACGACATCGAGATGCTCCGCGAGACCGGCTACTGCAGCGGCATCGAAAACTATTCCCGACACATCTCCCGGCGCAAGCCGGGGCAGCCCCCCTGGACCCTGCTGGACTATTTTCCTGATGACATGCTCCTCTTTGTGGACGAGTCCCACATTGCCCTACCCCAGGTGCGGGGGATGTTCCACGGCGACCGTTCGCGCAAAGAGACGCTGGTCGAGTTCGGCTTTCGTCTGCCCTCCGCGCTGGACAACCGCCCCCTCACCTTCGAGGAATTCGAAGAGCGGGTGCCCCAGGTGGTCTACTTTTCGGCCACGCCGGGGCCGTACGAACTGGAGCACTCGGAGCAAGTGGTCGAGCAGATTATCCGCCCCACCGGCCTGGTGGACCCCCGCGTGGAGGTCCGCCCGACCGAGGGACAGATTGACGACCTGCTGGCCGAGGTTCGCCGACGGGTGGAGCGGGGACAGCGGGCCCTGGTGACCACCCTGACCAAGCGCATGGCCGAGGACCTGGCCGAGTACCTCCGCGAGATGGGCACCCGCACGCACTATCTTCACTCCGAGATTGACACGATCGAGCGGGTCGAAATCCTCCGCGACCTGCGCCTGGGGGTGTACGATGTGGTGGTGGGTATCAACCTGCTGCGGGAGGGGCTGGACCTGCCGGAAGTCTCGCTGGTGGCGATTCTGGACGCGGACAAGGAGGGCTTTTTGCGCTCGACGACCTCGCTCATCCAGACGATCGGGCGGGCGGCGCGGCATGTGGAGGGGACCGTGCTCATGTACGCCGACGAGGTCACCCCGAGTATGGAGGCGGCGATCGCCGAGACGAACCGCCGCCGCCAGAAGCAGATCGCCTACAACCAAGCCCACGGCATCGTCCCGCAGAGCATTGTCAAAGAGATTCACGACCTGACCGACCGGGTGCGGAAGGAGGTGGCCGAGCGCGTGCCGGCCACCCTGCCGGCCATTCCCCCCGAGGAGGCCCGCCGCCTGATGCAGGACCTGGAGCGGCAGATGCGCCAGGCGGCCCGCGACCTGGAGTTTGAAAAGGCCGCCCTGCTGCGCGACCAACTCTTCGAACTGCGGGCGATGCTGGAGCAAGACCCTCTGCAGGCGCGGTTGGGGGTGAGAGGCAAGAGGTGAGAGCAGTGCCCCGGTAAAAGACCGGCACCGGCCGGCCCCGTCGGGATGGCGGGCGTGCCCACACCAGGTTGACACCCCACCCGAATATGACTACAATGGACCCGTCCCCGACCTGCCGGAGGTCTGGGGGGCCGATGCCTGACAAAAGTCTCCACAGGCATCGGGAGGGTTCCTGGAGCACAAGGAGAGTCCTATGAGCGCAAAAAGACACCGGTTCGTCGGTCTGCTCTGCCTGGGGCTGGTTCTGCTGGTCGGAATCGGCCCGGTGCGGGCGGGCTCCAACCCCACCCCGCCCCCTGACAGGGCCCGCTGGCTGCCCTTCGACGGTACCGCCGAACCGGCCCGGCCTCACCTGCGCATCCTGCAGGCCGACAGTTCGGTCATCGAACTGCAGGCCAATACGCCCGGCTGCACCGTCGAGATGGTGACGGTCGCCGGCCAGGTCTTCTCCCGCTTCTACGGGGAGGGCTATGGCCACGGCAGCCGCTTGGGTTACCCTGACCTGCCCGTCCTGCGTGGCGACGTGGAGGTGCCCTTCGGGGCGCAGGTCTCGCTGGAGGTCGTCGCCGCCGAGTATGCCGATTTCACCCTGGAAGAACTGGGCCTGTCCGCCCCCTACCCGCTACAACCGCCCCGGCCCAAATGCCCCGGCGGGCAGGAGGCAGCCCCCTTTATCATAGACGAGACCTTTTACACCTCCGGAACGCGCTTTCCCGAGGAGCCGGTCGCGCTGGGAAAAGAGTACGTCGTTCGGGGGCACCGCGTTCAGCCGGTCGAGGTCTGGCCGGTGGCCTACGACCCCGCCGGCAGCACCGTCCGCCTGTACCGCTCCCTGACGCTGCGCCTGCGCCTGGAGGGGAGCGACATAGCCCGCACCCGCGCCCTGGCGGAGCGGTTCGCCTCGCCCGCCTTTGAGGAGCGACTTTCCCGGCAGATTCTGAACTACAACCAGGGCCGGCCGGCCGTGCGCTTCCGCCCCGACGCCCGGGAGGGCTATCTGATCATCGTCGCCGACCCCTATTACGACGCCATGCTCCCCTTCGTCAACCTGCGGGAAAGCCGGGGCTTGGACGTCACCATGACCCGCCTCTCCGACATCCCCGGCGGTGGCTCCCCCAGCGACATCCAGGCCTACATTATGGACGCCTACTGGAACTGGCCCACCCCGCCCAGTTACCTCCTCCTGGTCGGCGACACCGACACAATCCCCGGCTGGCCGGGGCCCGAGACCGGGGAGCGGATCGACCTCTACTACGGCTGTATGGACGGGGGAGACGACTGGCACCCGGAGATCGCCCGAGGCCGCTTCCCGGTGCGCTCGCCGCAGCAGGCTAGCATCATGGTGGACAAGTACCTGACCTACGCCAACTTTACCGGGGACGAGCCCTGGCTGAAAAAGGCCGCCTTTATCGCCACCTGCGACCTGTACGAGGTTGCCGAAGGCACCCACAACAATGTCATCAACAACTATACCGAGCCGAACGGCTACACCGGCATCTTTCCCAACAACCCCGAACCGGGCGGAGACAAGATCTATTGCGTCACCTACAACGGCTCCTCGGTCAACATCACCAACGCGGCCAACGACGGCCGCTGGGCGATCATCTACTCCGGGCACGGGGCCGAGTCCGGCTGGGCCGATGGGCAGGTCTCCTTCAGCCAGAGCGACGTCGAGGCCCTGAACGACTATGGCTTTTTCCCCTTTGTCGCCGGCCACGCCTGCAACACCGGCCGCTTTGACGTGCTGGAGGCGTTCTGCGAGACCTGGGTCCTCCAGGAGGACAAGGGCGCACTGGTCTACTGGGGTTCAGCCGATTTTAGCTACTGGGACGAGGACGACATCCTCGAGCGGGCCATGTTCGACTCGCTCTTTGACGAGACCGACGGCTACCCCGACGTGGGCGAGATGACCGATTACGGCCTGGCCGTCACCGAGGCCACCTACCCCGCCAGTGCACGCTACTACTGGGAGACCTACAATGTGATGGGCGATCCGGGGGTCAAGATCTTTATGGAACCGGACCTGCCCACCTTTTTTATGGAGATTACCCCGAACGAACACGAACTCTGCGCCGAGGGGGTGGCAACCTCCTCCGTGGTCATTGAAAGCATCCTGGGCTACTCCGAGACGGTGTACCTGGAGGTCGGTGACCTGCCGGCCGGGATTACGGCGACGGTGAGCCCGCCTTTCGCCCCGGCCCCCTACACCGCCACCCTGACGATCACCGCGCAGCCGGGCACACCGGCCGGCGACTATTTCCTTGTCCTCACCGCCACCGACCAGATGACCTGGACGCACGCCGTCGCCGTGGACCTGTACCTGGCCGAGGCCGCACCGGAGCCACCGCTGCTCACTGCCCCACCCGACGGCGCGGTGGACCAGCCCTTTGCCCCCACCCTGGAGTGGGATGCGGCCCCCTTTGCCCTGCGCTACAATCTGCAACTGGACGACAGCCCCCTCTTTGAGGCCCCGGAAGCCGAAGCCTGGGGGGTAGAGAGCACCCAGTACACCCTGGAGACGCCATTGCAGGGCGGCCGCTGCTACTGGTGGCACATCCAGGGAGACAACGCCTGCGGGTCGGGAGAGTGGGCCGCGCCGTTCCACTTTGCCACCCTTCTCCTGGAGGCAGCCTTTAGCGACAATATGGAGGGGGGCGAAGGGAACTGGGCCCACGGGGCCGCCCAGGGGTCGGATAACTGGGAACTCTCCGAGGCCCAGTCGCACAGCCCGACCCACGCCTGGTTCGTCCCCGACGACCCGGTCGTCACCGACAGTCGCCTCTGGACGGCTAACCCGGTCTCTCTGGGGGCCGGCAGCACCCTGACCTTCTGGCACATCCACCAGTTCGAGAGCAGTTACGACGGGGCGGTGCTCGAGATTTCCACCAATGGCGGCGCGACCTGGACCGACCTGGGCCCCTACATCACCGCGAACGGCTACAACGGCACGATCAGCACCTGCTGCAGCAACCCGCTGGCCGGCCGGGATGCCTGGGTGGACGACCTGACCACCTGGACGCAGGTGGAAGTGGACCTGAGCGTCTTTGCCGGCGCGGAGGTACTCTTGCGTTGGCGCATCGGCTGTGACTCTTCGATCAGCGACGTCGGTTGGTACATAGACGACGTCGAGGTCACCGCACCGCTGCCGCCGAACCCGCCACCGGACCTGGAGGCGTTCGTCCCAGCAGCGGGAACGCCCTACGCGCCGACCCCGGTCGAGATCCGGGGCAGCGGCTTTATTGAGCGACCGGCCGTTCGCCTGGGGGAGATCTGGCTCCTCTCGGTGACGCTGGCCAGCAGCATGACGCTGGACGCGGTTGTGCCGGCGGGGATGGCCCCCGGCATCTACACGGCCACCCTCTACAACGGCGACTGCCAGGAATCGCTCCTGCCGAACGCCTTTACGATCGTCGGGCAGTGCATCACACCGAGCGTCGTCCTGGAGAGCGACAGCCCGGTGCGTCTGGGCCGGCCGCTGCACCTGACGGCCACCCTGATCAGCGGCACGCCGCCGCTCACCTACACCTGGGACATGGGCGGGCCCGGCCAGGGTGTGGGGCTGGATACGCCCACCCCGGTCTTTACCTACACCCAGGCCGGCACCTACACTGCCGCCGTCACGGTGACGAACGAGTGCGGACAGGACTATGCCACCCTCACCGTCGCGGTGCTGGAGTGCTCCGCCCCGCTGGTCGAGGCAGAGGCCGGGCCGGCCCTGCTGAACGCGCCGACCTTCTTCACCGCCACCCTCCTTAGCGGGACGGCCCCCTTCTCCTACACTTGGGACATGGGCGGCCCCGGCACGGGCGTGGGGCTGGATACGCCTACCCCCGCCTTTACCTACACCCAGGCCGGCACCTACACCGCCGTCGTTACGGTGACGAACGAGTGCGGACGGGCCGTTGCCTCGGTGGAGGTGCCGGTCCGCTGCGGCGTCCCGACGGCCGGCCTCACCAGCAATAGCCCCGTCGCCCTGGGGCAACCGGTCGTCCTGACGACGACGGTGGCCGGCAGTGGGCCCTTTACCTACACTTGGGACCTGGGCGATGGAACCGTCCTGACCGGTGGGGCGGTCGTCGTCTATACCTACACGGCTGCGGGCGAGTACACTGTCACCCTGACCGTGGCGGGGGCCTGCGGCCAAGATGTCGTAACCACGACGGCCCTGGTGGAAGCGCCGGTCTTTTGGGTGTACTTGCCGGTCGTGCTGCGCAACGCCGTGCCCTAAAGCCGGCACCGGCCGGCGGGAGCGCTTTTTCCGGGAGGGCCTCGGTAAAAGACCGGCACCGTCTGACGGCGTCGGGACGACGGATGGGGCCGGCATGGCCGATGGGGGGACCCCTCGCCGGGGAAGGAGGGCAAGTGCCGGTCTATGGGGTGACTCCTCGCCGGGGAAGGAGGGCAAGTGCCGGTCTTCCCCCTCCTCGGTTTGACACCCGACCCAAGGCGGGCTATACTGCTCGCAGTACCTATCCAAAAACCCGCAGGACAGGCCTTCCAGCCCGTCCCCCAGGGGTTCGGTTTGCGGATGGGACCTCAGGCGTGCCCGTGGATCGGGCCTTGAGAGAGCAAAAAGAGAAAGGAGGTGCCCTGACCTTTATGCGACTGCGGATGAACGATGATTCAGGAGGAAATGCCATGTCTTTACGCCAAGCCATCATTCTACTGGTTCTCTTTTCGATGCTCCTGGGGCCGGCCGCCGCGTCGGCCCGGTCTGCCCAGGAGATGGCGCTGACTCCCACCCACACCATTCGGGAGGCCCGCCAGGCCCCCAACGGCACCTCAGTGATCGTCCAGGGAACGATCTCGGCCCCCCTGAACGTCTTTCGCTTCAACGAAATGTGGGTGCAGGACGACACCGCCGGAATTGACATCTGGGACTATACCCCCACCGGCCTGCAACTCGGCGATACGGTCGAGATTTCGGGCACCGTCGCCGAGTACAATGGCAAAAAAGAGATCGCCAACGGGCCCAACGGATACGTCCTCCTGGTGGACCGGGGCGTCCCCCCGACCCCGCTGGTAACCCAGACCGGCGCAATCAGCGAAACCAGCGAGGGCTGGCTGGTCGTGGTCACGGGGACCGTCTCGAACAAGTGGGGCAGCGGCTTTGACCTGGACGACGGCAGCGGCCCCACAGCGGTCTATATTGACAGCGACACCGGGATTGACCTCTCGGGTATCCAGAACGGCGACCTGATTACCCTAGTCGGGCTCAGTTCGCAGTACGACTCCAGCCCGCCCTATGACAGCGGCTACCAGGTGCTGCCCCGTTTCCAGTACGACATCGCCGAAGGGGTGGTCCAACCGATCGCCCTGGCCCGCCAGGTCTCGGCGGGGATGACCGTCACGGTGGCCGGCGCGGTGACCTGCCTGCCGGGCACCTTTGAGGCCCCCGACCTGAACCGCGAACTCTACATCCAGGACGGCACCGGCGGGGTGGACGTTTTCCAGTACAACGGTCTGCCGATCCCCAGCAACACCCTCTCCCTGGGCGACATCATTATCGTCACCGGGACGGTGGATTTTTACAACGGGAAACTGGAGATTGTCCCCTCGGAGGTCGTCACGACCGGCCTGACCGGGACGGTCGTCCCCAAGATTCAGTTCGCCGGCAAGATCGGCGAGACGACCGAGGGGCTGCTCGTCGTCCTCACCGGGACCGTCTCGAACAAGTGGGGCGGTGGAGGCAACCACGGCGGCTTTGACCTGACCGACGCCTCCGGCACGGTGGCGGTCTTTGTAGACCGGGACACCGGCATTGACATGTCGTTCTTTGACAACGGCGATGTCTTGCGGGTGATCGGGCTGAGCGCACAGTACGACTCCAGCCCGCCCTATGACAGCGGCTACCAGGTGCAGCCACGGGTGCAGAGCGACCTGGCCCTGGCCGCCGGCGACTTTGACCCGCCGGGCATCACCGCCACCGTTCCCGTCTCCGGCGCGGTGGACGTCAACCCCCACCTGCCGGTGCAGGCGGTCTTTGACGAGGAGATGGATGCGACGACGATTGACGAGACAACATTCTGGCTGGAGGGGCCGGCCGGCCCGGTCAACGCGACCGTCTATTACGACAATGACCGCATGACCGCCGTCCTCCTCCCGGCCGCCCCGCTCGAGACCAGCACCCTCTACACCGCCACGGTGGCCGGCACGGTGCAGGACAAGGCGGGCAACCCGATGGGCAGCGATTTCCCCTGGACCTTCACCACCGCCGCCCAGGTCACCTTCGCCCCCTACCTGGGCTCGATCCACAACCACACCAGTTACTCCGATGGTGTCCTTGACCCGGCCACCGCCTACGCCACCGCCCACGCCCGCGGCCTGGACTTTTTCGGCCTGACCGACCACTCCCACGCCGTTGACGACGCCGAATGGCTGGACACGCTGGCCCAGGCGGTCAGCGCTACCGTAGACGGCGAATTTGTCGCCCTGGCCGGCTTTGAGTACACCAACAGTTCCGAGGGCCACGTCAACATCTTTAACACGATCCGCCGGGCCATCCGCACCGACCAGGGCTATGCCTACGGCGACTATTGCGCCACGATGGAGGACTTTTACAACTGGGTCGAACTGCACCCCGAGGCGGTGGGGCACTTTAACCACCCCGCCTGGATGAACTTTAACGACTGGACCTACCGCCCCTCGATCGAGCCCCAGATGCAGATGGTCGAGGTGGGCAACGGGGCCTACAGTTACTACGTCTGGACCGAGGAGGAGTATATCAAGGGTCTGGACTATGGCTGGCGCTTTGGCCCGACGAACAACGGCGATACCCACTCCGACCAGTGGGGACTGGACAACCCCGGCCGCAGCGGCGTCTGGGCGACTGAACTGACCTACCAGGGAATCATCGAGGCGATGCGCGCCATGCGCGTCTTTACCACCGAGGACGGCAACTGGGTCCTCTACCTGAAGGCCGACGGCGCCTGGATGGGCCAGACAATCCCCAACGACGGCCAGATCGAGTTCACCGCCTACCTCGACGACCCCGACGGGGAGGCCTTTACCAGCCTGGCCCTGGTCAGCGACCAGGGACAGGTGGTCACCTCCACCGTGCCGACGAGCAACCCCTACACCTGGACCGTCTCCCTGGACATCTCCGAGGGCGTCCACTACTACTACCTCCGCGCCGTCGAGGCCGATGGCGACCGTGGTCTGAGCGCGCCGATCTGGACCGAGGGCGACGTGGATGTGGCCCCGACCAAGCTGACCGTCGTCCCCGCCCGTCTGACCACCTACGCCCCGGCCAACTTTGAGGTGCGCCTGACCAACCGGGGCATCTCGGACGTGCTGAGCCTGACGGTCAACTTTTACGTGAACACAACCACCGTCGGCAGCGCGGTGGTGGACGTGCCTGTCGGGATGGACGCCTTTGCCGGCGTGGACTGGATGCCCGACGTCACCGGCACAATCACAATCTGGGCCGAACTGGTCAACCCGCCGGCCGGCGACAACCCCGCCGACAACACCATCGCCGTCGAGCGCGACGTGGTGGACTATCCGGTGCCGCTGATCGTCATTGACAACGGCCACAACAACAATGTCTTTGTCTCAGGCAGCGCGGGCGAGTTCAAACAGGACCTGGTGGACTATGGCTTTAACTGGATCGAGGACACCGACGGGTTTGCCTCCGGCGACCTGGACAACGCCGACCTGCTGATCATCTCCGACCCGGGGGCTTATGGTGAGGACGTCTACACCGAAGTCGAGGAGCAGGTTATCACCGATTTCGTCAACAACGGCGGTGCGCTGCTGGTGGCCGGGGATTCGGACTATCACGACCACGGCAACCCCGACGAACTGAACAACCTCCTGGCCCGCATTGACGGGGCACGCATCCGCCTGAACCGCGACGGTACCTACGACGACACCAACAACGGCGGTGTTGGCCCCTGGCACGTCCTCTGGCACAACCTGCCCGCCTGGCAGGAGACCGGCATCGGCACCAACGTCAACACCGTCGTCGGCTTTAGCGGCTGCTCGATCTATGGTGTGGACGAGTTCGGCACACCGATCCCGTTGACCACCGGGAACGGGATCACTGTGACCGTTTATGGGGACGACGACACCTATCAGAACGACGATGGCGGGGACGGCTTTTACTTTACCTACACCGACCCCTTCACCATCCCCATGGCCGCCGTCCAGTTGCTGCCCAACGGCGGCCGCATCGCCGTCTGGGGGGACAGCAACGAGTCGTTCTCCGATGCCTACACCTACGTGCCCGGCGACACCTACCAGAACGAAATCTACAACATGGAGACGATCTACTGGTTGATGGGCACACCGCTGCAGCGCTCGACCATCGCCACAGTGCGCTACGACGCCGAGTGGAACGACACGCCCGACCAACTCGACCGGCTGGTCTGGGTGGAGGGCACGCTGACGGCCGGCCAGGACAACTTTTACGAGGCCCTCTACATGCAGGAGGACAGCGGTGGCATCGCCATCCGCATGCCCTCGCTGGAACCGCCCACCGACACCTACCCGCTGGGGGCAGTGGTGCGGGCGGTCGGTCGAATCGAGATCACCTATGGCGAGACTGAAATCCGGATCGTCTGGGACCCCGAGCAGGTCCAGGTCATCTCCCCAGGGGTTGTACCCGACCCGCTCGTCCTGAGCACGACGGACGCCGTACACGAGGAGAACGAGGGCTGGCTGATGCAGACCGAGGGGCTGGTCACCGGCTGGTACGATGCCGAGTCGTTCATCGTCAACGACGGCAGCGGGCCGGCCCGCATCCTCCTGGAGGGCAACAACCAGGAAGAGGGCAACGACACCTTCGAGTCGATTCAGATCGGCTACAGGGTACGGGCAATCGGGATCGGCTCGGAGAACGCCGGCGGGCCTAACCTCCGCGTGCGCACCGAGAGCGACATCACGATCATCACCCGGACCTGTACCCCGCTGCTCGACCTGCAGATCGCCGGCCCGGACCGGGGGATGGTCAGCGAGACAGTCGTCCTGAGCGCGGTCCTCTCGCCGACCGACGCGACCACCCCGCTCTTTTACACCTGGTCACCGGAACCGCCGGCCGGCCAGGGCAGCGCCGTGGTCACCTACACCTGGAGCGTCACCGGCTCTTACGGCATCTCGCTGGAGGTGCTCCACTGCGGCGGGACCTTTAGCGCGACCCACACGGTCGAGATCGGCCCGGCGGCCTATCGCATCTACCTGCCCCTCCTTCTAAAGGCGTACGGCTTTTGAGATGAGGCCGACATAGCGATCTCGGCACCCGTCTGAGTTGCGGGCACGCCTTTCGCCCCTCCCCGGGTAGCGGGGGAGGGGCGCCTTTCTATGGCCGTTCCGTTTTCTCGCGTTCCTGCTGAAAGGTCGCGAAGGTTTCCCGGACGCCGTCCCAGAGGCCCCGCAGGCAGGCCCGGCCGGCCTCCTTTTCCCCACGCCACAGGCAGCGCAGGACGGTCTTGAGGGTGCTGCCCAGGCGGTAGATGGCGATCGCCGGCCACAGTGGCGGCGGGGTGTGACGGGCATAAAAGCGTACGCTGCTGCGGGCCAAGTGGTAGCGTTGCAAGGGGGAACCCACCCCGGTTCCGGCCGAGCCCCGGTGCCAGACCCGCGCGGCGGGCACACAGACCGGCTGGAACCCCCGTCGCTGAGCCCGCAGGCACAGGTCCAGGTCCTCGTAGTAGAGGAAAAAACCGGGGTCGAACAGGCCGACCTCCTGCAAAAAGGCGCGGCTCAGGAGCATGGCGCACCCGGTCAAATAGTCCACCGGGCGGACGGGTGGAAGGGCGGGGAGGTCGGCGGCCTGTTTGTCCCGGTGGGGGTCATACCAGGCCAGGGTAAAGGGCCGGCGGTAAGCCCCAGCGGACCAGATGCGGGTGGGAACGTCCAGGTGGTAGATGCATGGTCCCAGGGGCCCCCGGCGGGGGTCCTGTTCGGCCGCCCGGACGAGCAGACGCAGGAAGGGCGGGTCCACACGGGTATCGTTGTTCAGGAGCAGGACATAGTCCGCCCCGACATCCAGGGCGCGGCGTATGCCAACGTTGCAGCCGGCGGCAAAGCCCAGGTTGCGCTCATTGACGACAACCTCGACCCAGGGCATAGCGCGGCGGATGACGGCGACGGTATCGTCTGTGGAGGCATTGTCCACCAGGAGGGGGTGGAGGTTGGCATACTCCACCCCCTGCAGGGAGCGCAGGCAGGCCAACGTGTCTTCCCGGCCGTTCCAACTGAGGACAACGACCCAGACGGAGGGCCTAGTCGTCGGGGGCATAGCGCGGCCTCTCGCCAAGCCGGGTCAACGCCCCGGCGCACCAGGCTAGTTTGGTCAGCCAGACGACGGGGATAGTGGGCAGGTGCCGCCAGTGGGAGTGGGCGCGGTAGGGATAGAGGGTCGCGGCCAGGGCCAGGAGGGGGGAGAGCAGTCCGAGGAGAAGGGGGTTTTGGAGGAAAAGGGGGGTTCTGAGGATGTGGTGAAAGCGTCGGCGGAGGTCAATCATCTCATAGCCGGCCCGGAAGCGTCGTCGCAAGATGGCCGGCAGGCTGGCCCGGCCGGGAAGGTGGCAGAGGAGGGCGGCCGGTTCAAAGTAGAGAGGGTAGCCGGCGCAGTAGGCCCGCAGGGTCAGAGCAATATCCTCGGCACAGGTGAAGGTTTCGTCAAACGGGCCGATCTCCTCCCAGACGGCCCGGTCAAGCCCCAGGCTGATCGTGGGCAGATAGCGGCGCAGACCGGGCGGGGCAGTGGGGAAGAACTCGTGAAAGGCCGAGACGTTGTCGCACCAGGTCCAGTAGTTGCTCCGGGGAAAGGCGACCGCGCCGGAGACGATCGGCCGGCCGGCCCGGAGATGGCCGAGAAGGGTCGCCAACCAACCCGGCGAGGGGATCGCATCCGCGTCCAGGAAAAGGAGCCATTGCCCCTGGGACAGTGCGGCCCCTCGGTTGCGGGCCACGGCCGGCGGCACCGGCCGGCCCGTATCCAGGAAATGCAGGTCCGGGTCGTCCCGGACCTGGCCGTAGCCATCCCGCCCTACAACGATGACCTCAAACCCGTCGGCACAGTCGGCCTGCTCCCGCAGAGCGGTGACCGCCTGCCCAATCACAGGAGAATCGAGCAGGGGAATGACGACCGAGACCTCCACCGCCCCTACATCTCCAGTGGATGCCCGACCAGTTCCGGCACCCGCAGGGGGGAAAGGCCACCCCCGTCGGACAGCGCCTCCAGTGTCCCGACCAGGCGTTCCCAATGGAACGCCTTCCCCTGGATGCGCTCCTGGATCTTTTCGCTCAGTGGCGCCTCCAACGCCTCCGCAAAGTAGCGACGGATCGCCTGGCTGAGGGCGACCGGGTCCCCCGGTGGGACCAGCAGGCCGGTCTCTTCGTGTTCGATGACATCGGTCAACCCCTGGACGGCGGAGGCGATCACCGGCCGGCCCATGTGGAGGGAGAGGGTGGCCACCGCGCTCTGGGAGGCCGAGAGGTAGGGGAGCACCACGGCGTCAGCGGCGGCAAAGTAGGTCCCCACCTGCTCGTTGGGCAGATAGCGGCTGACCAGGGTGACCTGTTCCTCCAGGTCAAGTTGCTGCAGCAGGCGGTGGTAGGGCCGCTCATCCACCCAAAACTCCCCGACCACGACCAGGTGCAGGTTCATCTCCCGAATCCGGCCCATCGCCTGCAACAGGGTGTGCAGGCCCTTGTAGTTGCGGACAAAACCGAAAAAGAGCAGGACCCGGCTCTGGCCGTTGCCGCTCAACCCCAGGCAGTGCTGGGCTTCTTTCTTCGGGGGCAGGTGGGTCGGAAAGAGGTCGCCGGGAATCGGAGACCAGAGCACCCGCGCCAGGGGGAACATCCGCTTCAGGCCGTCCCGCTCCCACCGCGAATGAACAAGATAGCCGTCGCCCTGTTTCAGAACCTGCCGGGCCAGGAAGAGGTTGAGCCGGCGGTTCCCCTCGTGGGGAATCAGGTTGTGGCAGATAAAGAGCAGCCGGGCCGCGAGCCGCCGCTTCACCGCCCGGGCAGTGGTCATCAGAAAGGGTGCCCAGAAAGGGTGCCACCACTGGAGAATGACCACATCGGGAGGGTCCTCCTGGAGAGTCTGCCAGAAGTGCAGCCAGGTACGGGGCCGGCAGGGGTCCACGATCGGCACCGCCGGGACGGTATTGACCAGCCGGCTGGGGTCCCGGTCTGTCCGGCCGGGGAAAAGAAAAGGGGGGTACTGGCGGGTAAAGGTGTACAGCCGCACCGGATAGCGCCGGCTGAGGTTGCGATACAGGTTGGTCGTATAGTGGGCGATCCCTCCCCGGAAGGGGTAGGCCGGCCCGACCAGCGCAAAGCGGTTCCGGGGCGAGGAGTCACCCATCGCCATCCCTCCGGCTATGGCCTGAACAGGAGCCGCCGGCCGGCCCAGAGCAGCAGGACCGTCAGGGTGATCAGGGAAGCGACCCCCTCCAGCGCCACCCGGTCTTGTCGCCGCTCCAGGAGTGGGACGTAGTCGGGGGGTGCGTTGTACCCTAGGCCATAGGGAGTGGTCGTGGGGGTGGGGGTTACCGTGGGAGTATCGGTCGGTGTCGGCGTGGGCGTGCTGGTCGCGGTGGGCGTGGGCGTGCTGGTCGCGGTGGGCGTGGGCGTGCTGGTCGCGGTGGGCGTGGGGGTGCTGGTCGCGGTGGGCGTGGGCGTGCTGGTCGCGGTGGGCGTGGGCGTGCTGGTCGCGGTGGGCGTGGGGGTGCT
>FWPU01003614.1_pt1 | contig 38424 bp, 35 predicted proteins | sample 2228361 | NCBI WGS metagenome assembly FWPU01 (sample SAMEA103939777, study PRJEB20133) | metagenome | reverse complement strand
CTCATCCCCTCGGCAAGCTCGGAGCCTGCCCCGAGCACAGCCGAGGGGGCAGGCCCTGACCTTCTCCCGCCAGGGGAGAAGGGACTTCCTTGCCCTCGGCTGGGGAAGACAGACTCCATCAAAACACATGTGACAGACTACTAGTGGCGAGAGGTTGTGCCCCCTTCTGACAGACAGGGCCTCTCACTCAGCCTCTACATCGCTGGCGGCTTCCAGCCACCCAACGCCTGCTCCAGGTGCGCGGCGATGGCCAGCGCCACGTCCTCGCGCCACGGCCTGGCCACGACCTGCACGCCGATGGGCATCCCCTCTGCCGAGGTGCCGGCCCGGACGACGGCGCCAGGCCAGCCGGTCATGTTGTAGGTGCCGGTGTAGCCGGCGGCGGACCGCTTCTCCTCGTCCATCTCCATGGAAGCGCCGTGGGGCAGGGCCGCGAAGGCGTTCACCGGGCACAGGATGGCATCGTACTTCTCCATGAAGGCCAGCATGTCGCTGCGGAAGGTGTCCAGCTCCTCCAGCAGCGCGGAGTACTGCTCGGTGGACAGGACCCTGGCTTCGTAAATGCGCCTGGCCAGCCAGGGATGGACGTCCGTGGGGGCTGTGCCTGCCTTGGCCAGAAGGCGCTTGACCCAGGCGCGGCCATCGGCGGCGGACAGGTCCCGGTTGATGCGTGGTGCCCGCTCCAGGGCCGAGGGCCGGGCCTCCTCCACGGCGGCGCCCGCGTCCGACAGCGCCTTGGCTGCGGCCTTCACCGCCTCCACGGTCTCCACAGGCGGCGTGAGCAGCCCGTTGTCCGAGTGCATGGCGACGCGTAGCTTCCTCACGTTGACCCTGGCCGGGTCGCCCAGCGGCATGTCAACGATGGCTGGGTCGCGCCAGTCGGGCCCGGAGATGATGGGCAGGGCCAGGGCCAGGTCCTCCACGTGCCGGGCCATCGGCCCGTTCTGGGTGAGGGAGTCAATGGCGCCCAGCCCGTAGGGGACGATGTGGCCGGTGCGCGGCACGCGCCCGGAGGTGGGCTTGATGCCAGCGATGCCACAGTAGTGCGCCGGCCCGCGTATGCTGCCGCCCGTGTCGCTGCCGATGTCAAGGGGCGAGCCTCCGGCGGCGATGATGGCTGCGGCGCCACCGCTGCTGCCCCCTGGCGTGCGGGCGAGGTCGTAGGGGTTGTTGGTGCGCCCGTACACCAGGTTGTCGGTCTCTCCCGCCAGGGTAAGCTCTGGCGTGTTGGTCTTGCCCAGCAAGATGGCGCCGGCGGCGCGCAGCCGGGCAACGCAGGTGGCGTCCGCCGAAGGCACAAACCTGGCGCGCCCCTTCGTCCCGCCTGTAGTGATCACGCCCTCGGTGTCCAGGGAGTCCTTGATGGTCATGGGCACGCCGTGCAGCGGCCCCACCGCCTCGCCCCGCGCCAGGCGGGCGTCGGCGCGGCGGGCCTCGTCCCGGGCGCGGTCGGCGGCGAGCTGCACCACGGCGTTGAGCCGAGGGTTGACCTCCTCGATGCGCCGGAGGTGGGCTTCCACAACTTCCAGCGCCGAGACCTTCTTCTGACGGATGGCGGCTGCAATCGCCCTGGCTGAGGCGTAAATGATTTCGTCCATGGTCGGCTCCTGGGCGCTGCGGCGCCCCTGCTCACTAGCCCACCTTTACCAGCTTCTGAAGGCTGCGGACATTGGCGGGCGGCGTCTCGTAGTGGCTGATGTTAGTCCAGGCTACCTCGCCAACGTAAATGTTGCCCCTGGAGTCCAGGGCTATGCCGTGAGGTGCGATGAACTGCCCTACCCCCAGGCCGTAGCCGTTGCCGATCCTGGCCAGGCGCTCCCCCCTGGTAGTCATTACACTTACGCGCGGCCCGATGTTGGGCGTGTTCCGGTTAACGGCCATGCCCCAGCCCAGCTCGCCCACGTACAGGTGCTGCTCTCCGGACATGTACAGCGCGCAGGGGCGGTGCACCGTCGCCCAAATGGTCTCGAACCTGCCATTGCGGTCGAAGACCTGTACCCGGTGGTTTTCACGGTCGGCGACATACACCCAGCCGTCCTGGTCGGTGGCGATGTTATGGACGATGTTGAACTCACCGGGGTCAGTGCCTGGCGCGCCCCAGGAGAGAAGGAGCTTGCCATCGGGCGAGAACTTGTGCACCCGGGCGTTGCCATAGCCATCGGACACGTACAGGTCGCCGGACCGCGGGTCCAGGGCCACGTGGGTGCAGCGGTTGAAGGGCCTGCCGCTATAGGGTTCGGCGGGCTTGCCAGGGACTCCGATGGTCATGAGCACCTTGCCATCCAGGGTGCACTGGCGCACCGTATGGTCGCCGTCGTCGGTGCAATAGAGGGTGTCGTCTGGCCCCAGAGTGAGGCCGTGGGGCCGCGTGAAGACGCCCTCGCCCCAGGACTTGATGAAGTTGCCCTGGCTGTCGAAGACAATCATGGGGTGCTCGCCCCTGTTAAAGACGTACACCCTGTCCTTGGAGTCCACCGCCACGGCCGCGACCTCGCGCCAGGAGTAGCCCGGCGGCAGCTTCTCCCAGCCCACCGCGACCTCGTAGGTAAACCTGCCGCTCCCCAGTTTCACGGCGCTGACCATCTGCCTGTCCCTCCTGAGCAAGATTGCAGCCCGGGCCACGTCGGCCCCGGACGATGCTTACGCGGATTATACCACTCCGCCGGCACCGGCGGAGCAAGGCCCTTGTAGTGGCCGCGCCTGGCACGATTGTTGCATATTGTCTTTTGGTTGCTGAGGATGTAACTTAGAAGGACTTCAGCACCCTGGACAACCACAGGAGACAGAGCCATGGCAGAAGCAGCACGCATCGTCTCGTTGCAACTGTGCGCAGGCCACCGCCAGCCCATGCGCTTCGTGGAAAGGGCCTCGTTTGTGGCAGGGTATGGCATTGAAGGCGATAGCCACGCCAGCAGCAGCGGCCCGCGCTCGGCCCGGCAGGTGCTCCTTATGGACGAGGAGACGCTGGTGGCCCTCGGCCTGGAGCATGGGGCAGTTCGCGAGAACATTACCACATCGGGGCTTGACCTGGGCGCATTGAGGAAGGGCCAGCGGCTCACGGCGGGCGATGGCGTGGTGCTGGAAATAACTGGCCCGTGCACGCCCTGCTCGCGCATGGACGAGGTACGGCCTGGCCTGCGCGCGGCGCTGGAAGGGCGCAGAGGCGTGCTTGCCCGGGTGGTCCAGGGCGGCAGCATCAGGACTGGCGACCCGGTCAGTGTCGCTGAGGCTGTCGCAGTCCCGTGACAGCCGTTGCCGTTTCCGCCCGGGCCGCTTAGCTTTGAGCGACGGCACTGCTTAGGCCTTCCGCATGTTGGCGACACGTGGCCCGGTGCCGATAGGATGGAACTGGAGGCCTGTGCTGTTAAGCAGCCTGCGCCATCTCTACCTATCACCTGCTGTCCCTCGAGAGGGCAGCAAGCAGGAGACGTCAGACAGGCCGGTCTCAGGCCTGGCTGGTAATGCGGGCGAAAGTAGACTACGTGACACGCTGGCTGGCCCTTGGAGGCTTCCTCACACCTGTGGGGTCCGCGGCCCTTGTGGTATATGCCACGCTCCTGACTCCGGGCTACGACCCCCTGCAGCAGTCCATAAGCGCCCTGGCAGGGCCGGACATGCCCTACACCAGGCTCGTCACGGCATCCTTCGTCCTGTTCGGGCTGATAGTAATTTCCCTGGCCTGGGCACTGCTGCGGACGCTGGGAAGGGGTGCCAGCGGTGCCCTGTGCTTCGCTCTGCTGGTGGTGAACGGACTGGCGGTAGTGGTGGCCTCCCTGTTCTACGAGAACTCCCGCGAAGTCGTCGCCCTCACCGTGACGGCCGGCCTGGTCCATGCACAGGCCGCCAGGACATCCCTTTCGGCGGTGCTGCTGGTCATGCTGCTGGTGGTGCGTGCCGCCTGGCCCAGAAGACGCTGGCGGGGCTTCTGCTGGTTCTCCATCGCCGCCGCGTCCCTGATGGTAGTCTTCTCGGTGCTGTTCGAGCTGCCCATATGGAGCGGCATGGCCGGCCTGTTCGAGCGGGTGGCCTTCGGCACCGAGATGCTTTGGGTCATGGCCCTGTCCTTGAGGCTCTTCCGGCCAGGCTATACTGGATGGCGTGGCATGAGGTAAGCACCCCACGTAGCCGTCACTCCTGAGCGCCTCTGCTGGCACCCTTGTCCCTCTTGCTTCGCGGCACGCTGGGTGACCTGGCGTTTCCCAGCAGGAAGCCGATCAGGCCGGCCAGCGTGGCCGTGCCGGCGATGGCGAAGGTTGCGGCCATCCCTGTGACAGCAGCCAGCGGACCCATGAGAAAAGCCCCGCCCGAGCCTCCCACGTCCCATGCCTGCTGTAGCGTGGCCAGCGATGACGCTCGCTCGCTGGGGCTGGAGCGGTCCACCGTCAAGGACTGCAGACCAGGCTGAAGCAGCCCGAAACCCATGCCCGCAAGAAAACCCGCTCCCAGGAACATGCCCTGATGGCGCGCCGCCGTTAGCAGGTACATCGCAGCGGCAGTGCACAGCAGTCCTGGCATGATTACGGCGGCCCGCCCTGCCCTGTCGGCCACCGGCCCAGCGGCCAGCATCAGGAAGATGGTGGTGAAGGAGTTGACCGTGAAATACAGGCCCGGGTTGCCCAGGTCTCGCTCCTCGGCCAGGAGTGGCAGGAAGGTATTGACTGGCGCCGTGGTCACGGTGTATGTGAGGAATACCGCCGCGGGAAAGAGGGCGCTTCGGCTTACCAGGGGCGCCGCTCCCGAGGGGGACGCGCCACCGGCATGACCGGCGCGCCTGATGGAGATGCGGGATGCCGCCAGCGCAGCCAGCAGGGCGCTAGCTCCGGAGTAGACGAAGCTCGCCGCAAAGCCCCAGTGGACCAGCAGCCAGTAGCTCAGGACTGGCGCGTACAGGCCGGCAACGGCTATAGAGTTACCCATGAATGCCATGGCTTCGGCGCGCCTGGGGACCGGCGCCAGGTCAGCCACAATGGTGCTGGTTGCTACAGGCGCGATGGCCAGCCCCACGCCCTGGAGCGCGCGCACTGGCACAAGCCACCAGACGCCTGGCGCCGCCATGTAGAGGAATGATGCAGCAGCAAACAGGCCAGCGCCCACTATTGCCACAGCCCTGGCCCCAAAGGAGTGCACCCACCGGCCCGACATCAGCCGGAAGAACAAGGCCACCACGCCGAACGAGCCGACTGTAATGCCTATCTGCCACTCTTCGCCCCCGCGGTCCAGGACGTAGGGTGGCACGATGGTGTACAGCGCGGTATAGCTGGCAAAGAGGAAATGGGCAGTGAGAAGGTCCAACACGTAGTCAGGTGTCCAGAGCCTCTGGGCGGCCGTATGGTCGGTATGGAAGTCTGCTTCTGACATGTCAAAAGCTGGGCGCCGGGCTACTGCCTGGGCCCCATCTCCTGCTCGCGGCGAACGGTAACTGCCTGCGCCCACCAGGCACTCAAGCCCGTTGGGTGCGGCAAGTGGCTCAATTCTACGTGCCCAACAGTCGCTGTCAAGCTTTCTGGTGCATATCAACTCAGGCGACCTGTTTAGGGCACGCGCCCTTCTCCCGCCTTATGGGGCCGGGACTGATGCGCTGTCTGAAGGCATCCAGTCCTGGCCTGGCGCCAGGGGGAGACGGCGCTCCCCTGGTTAGTGGCGGACGTTGACGCCACAGCAGCGGACGGTGTAACCTTCACAGCATCCCATCATCCTCTCGGCGGCACGTCAGCAGGAAGGACAGCATATTGCGTCTGCGCATCCCCTCTCAGGCAAAGGTTGCCAGCTCTGACCTGGCAGGCCCGGCCAGCCGGGCCAGGCCCGCCAGAGGGCCATCCCCTTCCTTGCTCCAGCGCATCCCTGCCCTGGAGTCGCTCCAGTACCGGGACTTTCGCTGGCTATGGCTGGGGTCCTTCGCCTCCTTCATGGCCATGAACATGCAGATGATAACCCGCGGCTGGCTGGTGCTGCGCCTGGCCGACGACTCGCCCCTTGCCCTTTCCCTGGTCATGATGTCCTTCGCGGTGCCCATGACTCTGGTCTCGGTGGTTGCCGGTGCCATGGCCGACCGCATACCCCGCAGGCTGATGGTCATGTGCAGCCAGGGTGGCAACGCCGTCTCGACGCTGCTGCTGGCCGCGCTGGACCTCACAGGGCTGGTGCAGTTCTGGCACCTGCTGGTCCTCGGTGTGGTCAACGGCTCGCTGAACGCCTTCCACATGCCCAGTCGGCAGGCCATCATCTCGGAGATGGTGCCAGAGAACAAGCTCATGAACGCCATTTCCCTGAACAACTCGGGCATGAACATGACCAGGATCGTCGGCCCAGCCGTAGCCGGGCTTCTCATCGGGTACATCGAGACGGCGGGGACGTTCTTCCTCATCGCGGGTATCTACGCCTTTGCGGTAGTGTCCACGGGCATGATCCGCGCGGGCAACACCAGCGGCAGCCACTCGCGCAGGGGAATGGCGAGCGACATCAGGGCAGGCTTCGCCTACGCCGCCGGCAACCCGGCGCTGCTGGGCCTTATCATCATGGCCTTCATCCCGTCCCTGTTCGGCTTCTCCTACCATGCGCTGCTGCCAGCCTGGGCACGCGAGGCGCTGGACGTGGACTCGGAAGACCTGGGGCTGCTGATGATGGTCATGGGCGTTGGAGCGCTGGTCGGCAGCCTGATACTGGCCTCCCTGAGGCAGTCCAGCAGGCGCGGCATGCTCCTCATCGCCTCTTGCGTCGCCTGGGGGGCTGGCCTGGCGGCCTTCTCTCAGATGACCAGCTACGCCACCGCGGTCCCGCTGCTGCTGTTTACTGGCCTGGTGAGCGCCATATTCATGTCCCTGAACATGACGCTGATGCAGGTGTACTCCGCTCCCGAGATGCGCGGGCGCGTCATGAGCATCGGCATGATGAGCTTCGGCGTGATGCCGCTGAGCGCCGTGCCCTTCGGGGCCATAGCGGAGCGCACGGGCACCCCCGACGCGTTGCTGCTGAGCGGAGTGCTGCTGACGCTGTTCACCATCGCCTTCGCCATCGGCTATCCCAGCTTTCGAAAGATTGACTAGCTGCCAGTCGCCGCCGCGGCGCTGGCGCCCGGGAGGAAGACAGCCGTGCCCAGTAAGGAGCTTTCCGGCAAGGTCCAGACGGTGCTGGGGCCTGTGGAGCCAGGCAGCCTCGGGCCGGTCAGCACTCACGAGCACCTGCTCATAGACTTCACCTGCATGTTCAAGCCGCCGGCCGAGGCATCGGTGAGGCACAGGGCCTATCAGCCCATCACCCTGGAGAACCTGGGCTGGGTCCGGCACAACTACCTCAGCAGCCTCGATAACCTGCTGCTGGTGGACGAGGAGACCGCCATCGCCGAGGCGCTCCTGTACAGGCGGGCTGGCGGCGGCACCATCGTGGACGCCACTACCCTGGGCATAGGCCGCGACCCGCTGGCCCTGGCCAGGATCGCCCGCGCCACCGGCCTGAACATCATCATGGGCGCGGGGTACTACGTGGACGCCGTCCATCCGCCCGACATGAAGGACAGGACTGAGGGCGACATCGCCAGGCAGATCACCGCTGAGGTCACCACCGGCGTGGGGGATACGGGGGTCAAGGCCGGCATCATCGGGGAGATAGGCTGCACCTGGCCGCTGACGGAGAACGAGCGCAAGGTGCTGCGGGCCGCGGCCCTGGCCCAGCGGGAGACCGGCGCCGCCATACTCATCCACCCGGGGCGCAACGAGAAGGCCCCCCAGGAGGTACTGGAGGTGCTGGCCGAGGCCGGCGCGGACCTGGGCCGCACCATCATGGGCCACCTGGACAGGACGGTGGCGGACTTCGGGACGCTCCTCAGGATCGCCGAGACCGGCTGCTACCTGGAGTACGACCTGTTCGGCAACGAGTCCTCCTATTACCCGCTCTCCGACTTCGACATGCTCAGCGACGCCCAGCGCCTTGGCTACATACTGCGCCTCATAGCGGAGGGCTACAGCCAGAGGATAGTCATCGCCCAGGACATCTGCACCAAGCACCGCCTGGTGAAGTACGGCGGCCACGGCTACGGGCACATCCTGGAAAATATCGTCCCGCGCATGCGGCGCAAGGGCGTCCCCGAGGAGGACATTCAGGCGATCCTGGTGGACAACCCGGCCCGCGTCCTGGCCCTGGCCTGACGCCTGGCGCACCGCCGGGCCAGGCGCGAGCGCGCCGCCACGGGCGTACCCCCTCAGCCGCCGGCCAGGGCTAAACCAGCACGCCGAACCCGGACCTGGTGCAGATCTCGATGCGGTTGCCGTCGGGGTCGTTGAGGAAGAAGCAGCGCTGGCCGTCCTTGCGCGTGCTGATGGGCGTGGTCTCGACCCCCTTGGCATGGATGGCCTTCTGGGCCGCCTCGATGTCATCCACCTCGAAGGCGCCGTGATGAGAGGGCTTGGATGGGGCGTCGGGGTGCTCTATGAGATGCACCATGGTGCCGCTGGGGAGTTGCAGCCAGATGATGCGCGGGGCATCCACCTGGCTGGGTATCTGCTTGACTCCCAGGACATCCTCCCAGAACCGCAGGGCACGCTCCTTGTTCTTCACCGCGTAGGTCAGGTGGTTCACTGCCTTCAGGCGTATCGCGCTATTATCGGACATCTGTTCCTCTCCTTGATGCTCCTGCGCCTTGATGTGGGCTGACGCGAGACATGATACCAGGAACGAATGGGGGCGTGCACAGACCCCGCCCGATGGTCTAGAATGCTTGCTGCCCGCGTGCTGCTCGCACGGCGCAATCTTGATGCTGGAGGTATGCCATGCCTGCTGTGGAAGCCAAGCTCAAGGAACTGGGGCTTACCCTGCCCAGGACTCCGTCGCCGGTAGCCAACTACGTGCCGGCCGTAAGGACCGGCAACCTGCTGTTCCTTTCGGGCGTCGGGCCGGCCGCCAGGCCCGATGGCACAGCGCCCAGGGGCAAGGTCGGCAAGGACCTGACCCTGGAGCAGGGCTACGAGGCCGCCAGGCTGACGGGCCTCAATCTGCTGGCCCGCCTCAAGGGCGAACTGGGAGACCTGGACAGGGTGAAGCGCGTGGTCAAGCTGCTGGTCATGGTGAACGCCAGCCCAGACTTCAATCAGCACCCGGCGGTGGCCAATGGCTGCTCGGACCTCATGGTGGCGGTCTTCGGCGACAAGGGCCGGCATGCGCGCTCGGCGGTGGGCATGGGCAGCCTGCCCAACGATATCCCCGTGGAAATCGAAATGGTGGTGGAGGTCGCGGGCTAGGCCAGCACTGCCATGCTGTACCGGGACTGGAGCAGCCTGCCCTGCCGGAAGCGCTCCAGTCCCAGCATGGAGATGTCTATAGTCGTCGCCCTGCCCTGGGTGACAAGCTCGGCCATGACGACGCCCACCATGGGCGACAGCTTGAAGCCGTGGCCGCTGAAGCCGGCGGCGCAGTAGAGGCCCTCGATGCCTTCCACCTGGCCCAGGACGGGGTGCCAGTCCGGCGTGATGTCGAAGAGGCCAGACCAGCCGCCCCGGAACAGCGCCTGGGACATGCCTGGCATTCGCGCGGCCAGCCGGGCGAAGGTGGACTCCACCACCGGCATGTCCAGGCCCTGGTTGTACTCTTCCGGGCCGACATGCTCCTCCTCGCCGACGCCGACCAGGGTCAGGCCGCCAATGTCGGGCCGCGCCGACAGGGAGTTGACCACGTCGCCGATGATGGGGTGGTCTGGCACGATGTCCTGGGGCCGGCGCAGCACCACTACCTGGTGGCGCACCGTCTCCAGGGGCACGTCAATGCCCAGCTTGCCCAGCAGGGGCCGCGACCACGGCCCGGCGGCCACCACGGCCACCGGCGTCTCGATCCGCTCCCCCGCCGCCACGACAGCCCTGACCTTGCCGCCGGAGACCTCGATTTCGGTGACAGGCGAGCCTGTGCGGACCTGGGCGCCCAGCTCCCGGGCCCGCCGCGCGAAGCCCGTGGTCACCAGGTAGGGGTCGGCATACCCGGACTCAGGCTCGTAGGCGAAGGCCTCGCCCTCCCCGGGGGCCAGCATCGGGGCGATCTCCCTGACGTCCTCGGGCGAGACGACGCTGGTCTTGACGCCCACGCGCCGCTGCATGGCGACGTTCTCCTCCAGCGCCCGCCTGTCGCTGTCGCTCACGATGAGGAAGTAGCCGGTCCTGGTGTAGCCCGAAGGCCCGCCTGTTAGCTCCTGGAAGTCCCTGAAGACCTTGAGGCTCTCCCACGCCATACGGGTGGTCACCTCGTTGGAATAGTGCATGCGCAGGATGGCCTGGGACCGGCTGGTGAAGCCCGATGCCAGGACGTTCCGCTCCAGCAGCACGGCGCTGGTCACACCGCGCGCCGCCAGGCTGTAGAGGGTGCTGCACCCCATTACCCCGCCGCCGATGACGACTACGTCCGCCGTGGTTGCCATGTCAGTCTCCCAAGTCCCGCAGTACCTTGCCGGGGGTCTTGCCTGTGAACTGGCCACCATCTATCACCAGCACGCCGTTGACGGCCACGTAGGGAATGCCGACGGGATAGCTGTGCGGTTGCTCGAAGGTGGCCGTGTCCGCCACCGTGGCAGGGTCGAAGGCGACCAGGTCCGCGACGAATCCGGGCGCGATGCGGCCCCGCCTGGCGAGGCCCAGCCGGCTGGCCGGGAGCAGCGTCATCTTGCGTATGGCTTCTGCCAGGGGCACCAGGTTACGCTCCCGCACGAAGCGGGCCAGGAAACGGGGATTGGTGCCGTAGCTGCGCGGGTGGGGCTTGCCGGCCGACAGCACTCCCTCGCGGGACAGCGACGTGCCATCGGACCCCACCGAGATGAGGGGGTGCTGGGCTATAAGCTCCATGTCCGACTCGTGGATGGCATGGACGATTACCTGGCCATCCCCTCGCTCGTACAGGCGCAGCGCCGCCTCGGCTGGCCCGCACTCCAGCTCCCCGGCGACCTCGGCCATGTTCATGCCCTCGAACCGTGGCTCTGGCACGTACCTGGCAATGACCACCACGTCAGGCGTGCCGTACTCCTCGTACAGGTCGTTGATGCCGTCCAGCAACCGCCCGCGCATTCCGGCGTCGGCCATGAGCCTGAGGGTGGCTTCGCGGCCGCCTTCCAGCGCCCAGCGCGGGAACAGCGCGCCCGTGAGGCTGGTGCTGCTGGCGGTATAGGGGTACTGGTCGCCAGCGACGTCTATCCCCTCGTACCTGGCCCGGTCCAGCAGGTCCAGCACATCGCCGGCGCGGCCCCAGACGGCAGGCCCCTTGCACTTGACGTGGGACACCTCCACCCGTATGCCGGTCCTGCGGCCCACCTCTATGGCCTCGTTGAGCGCCACAAAGAGGCCGATGTTCTGGGTGCCCTCGTCGCGGATGTGGCTGGAGTAGAGCTTGCCGCGCCGGGCCGCCACGGAGGCCAGCGCGATAACCTCCTCCAGCCGGGCGTAGTTCCCGGGGGCGTAGAACAGGCCCGTGGAGAAGCCCATAGCCCCGGCGTCCAGGCTCTCGGCCACCAGCGCCTTCATGCGCTCCAGCTCCTCCGGCGTGGGCGCCCGCGCCGCCATGCCCAGGACGCACGCCCGCACCGTGCCGTGGCCCACCTGGACGGCCAGGTTCACCGTTGAGCCGGCGCGCTCCACGGCGTCCAGGTAGCCGCCGAAATCGGTCCAGGTCACCTCCAGCGGCATGGTGTACTGAGCGGCCCTGGCCCTGAACATCTCCTCCGCGGCGCCCAGGAGGGGTGCGCAGAAGCTGGAGCCGCAGTTGCCCGCCAGCTCCAGGGTCACACCCTGCCTTACCTTGCTCTGCGCCTTCGGGTCCAGCAGGAAGGACATATCGCTGTGGGTATGCAGGTCAATAAAGCCTGGCGACACCGCCAGCCCGCTGGCGTCAATGGCCCGGACAGCCTCACCCTCCAGCCTGCCGACCGCGACGATCTCGCCGCCGCTGACGCCTATATCAGCCCTGTAGGCCGGGCTGCCCGTGCCGTCGAACACCAGGCCGTCCCTGATAAGCAGGTCGTACATTGCTGTCCCTCCATCAGGCCTGTCTGTCACACGGCCCTGAGTTTAACATCTGCGTCAGGCTTTGTGTACAGGCGGCGGAAACAAGACAGGGACGCAATACTACCTACCCTCTACGGACTCGACGGGCCTGGTCCAGGAATACTCCTTATGGACACATCGAGGGACACATATAGCTGATGTACGCTTCGTGCCGCGCCATACATAATGTTACGTGGCAGAAAGCCCACCGCGTCACAGTACCATAAGGGGCGCAGGTGAGATGGGACAGGATGAAACTGCATTGTCGCCGTCGGTACTGCCGGGTAAGCCTTTAGTACCCCACTCGACAGGTGCGGGCGGGGCGCCTCGGGCCCGCTAGACCAGGCCCCGCAGATTGAAGGAGCGGTCTGCAAGCTGTGCCTCTTTGCCAGCAAGGCTGGTCTTGCGCTGGATGAGGCGCTTCAGCACGGGGAACTCCCGGGAATCGGTGTTGATGGCGAAATAGGCCCTCAGGACCTTCTCTTTCAGGTAGAGCACGGTGAAAGACCGGTCTTCCAGCCGGCCACGGATGAGGACCTCGTCGTGCTCGCTCTCGTCGCCGGCGAACTCCAGGTGAAGGTCAAAGATATCGGACCAGACATAGGTCAGGAGGCCGTACTTCTGGCCGCCACCGGCCATGTTCAGGCCGGCGACCTGGCCGCAGTACTCGGCGTGGCCCCAGTGCTCCACGCGCCGCCGCTTGCCGAACACCGGGTCCAGGTAGTTGGCCACGTCCCCCGCCGCATAGATGTCTGGATGGGATGTCCGAAGGTACTCGTTGACAACGACACCGTTGGCCACCTCAAGCCCGGCCTGCTGGGCCAGCTCCACGTTGGGCGCGATGCCAACGCCAATGCAGACGAAGTCACATGGGATAGCCTTGCCTGACCTCGTCACGACGCCGGAGACGCGGCCATTGCCCCTGATCTCGGCCACCATTTCCGAGGTCAGGAAAGTCACTCCCTTACCTGTGCAGTAGTCCTGGAAGAAGCCCGCCAGCGTGGCATCGGTGAACCGCGACCAGATGTGGGGCTGCGCCTCGATTACAGTAACTCCCACGCCCAACTGCGTCAGCGACGCGGCCAGCTCCATGCCGATGAAGCCGCCACCTATGATGACCGCCCGCCTGCCGGGCGCCGCCTCCCCGCGAATGGCCGCCGAGTCGTCCAGCGTCCGCAGATAATGGACGCCAGGTAGATTGCCGCCGGGGAGGTTCAGGCGCAAGGGACGCCCTCCGGTGGCAATGAGCGCCTTCTCGAAGGCTAATTCTTCGCCGCTGGACAGGGTAACCACCTTCCTGCCCGCGTCCAGCCGCTCCACTCGCACGCCCAGGGCAAGCTGCACCCCCATCTGCCGCAGGGCATCCTCGGAATCGAAGAAGAGCTTCTCCTTGGCCTTCTCGCCCCGCAGGAACTCCTTGGAAAGTGGCGGGCGGTCGTAAGGGGCGTGAGGCTCTTCGCCGACCAGCGCCACGCTCCCCTCCGGGTCCCGCCGCCTGAGTTGCTTGGCAGCCTGGCTGGACGCCACGCCTGCACCAATGAGCAAGTACCTGGCGGACTTCATAGGGCCTCCTCGGACTGTAGTCGCTACAATAACTACGTTAGCGCCAGAAGGGACTACGGCGCAATGAGGACAACCACGGCAATGGCGGCAGCGGTCCAAGGGAGTGAGGTCCGCCGACGCCTGCTTTACCCCTGCACTATCTGCACCTGCAATGCTCCCAGGTCATGGAAATACGGGTCCAGCCGGTCAAGTTCCACCGCCTTCGCCTCGTGGCCCATGAGCCGTAGCCAGCGCGAGAGGTCATTGGTGCCGCCGTCCTGGAAGCGTGACTGGATGAAGTGGTACACCAGTCTCAGTCACGGACCGGAATGGCCTGGCCCTGTCAGGTCCGCCTGTACAACCGGCTGCGCCTGCTCTCGCAGCGCATGCTCCGCCATGGCCAGCCCCTAGCGGCCAGGCTGCCGGGCACCGCTGAGCGCCGGCTCCTGGGGCTGGCCGAACCTGCGGTGGCGGGGCCACGGCACCGCCAGGTGCGCGTGGGCGTTGGCCCGAAGGAAGTTGTACGCGCCCCTGGTGCATAGCCACTGCTCCATGGCTGCGACGTCCGGGTAGAAGGGCACGGCGTCCTGCCAGATGGCCCGGCCACAGAGGAAGCCGCTGGCCCCCGCCTCGGTGGCCAGGTCCACCTGCACCAGGAACTCCTCTATCCCCACGCCCGCGCTGAGTATCACCCAGGGCATGCCGGCCGCCGAGTCCAGGTCGCGACAGTGCTGGCGCACCTGGGACAGCGAGTACACCGCCTGGCGCTCCTTGCCATCGAAGGCGCCATTGCAGAACTCCCTGGTCCACTTCAGGTCCGCCGGGAACTCCAGCTTCAGTATGTCAACGCCGTACTCCGGCTTGCCGAACTCCTGGGCGCTGCGTATGACCAGGTCGGGCCTCTGGCGGGCGAACTCGGCGGAATCGGCGCTGGCGCCGCCCAGTGGGTACGTGACCAGCTCCAGCAGGAAGGGCATCTCCAACGCGGCGCACTGCTCTCCCAGCCGGGCCACCAGTCCCTGCTGATGGCGACGCACCGGTTCCGAGGCGTCGGGGTGATAGTAAATGAGGAGCTTGGCAGCATCGGCGCCGCTGCGCTGCGTCTTCTCCACCGACCAGCCTTCCAGCAGGGCCGACTGGCGTTCCCGGCCGTCCGCGCCGGCGCGCTCGTAGCCTGACTGCTCGTGGGCCAGCAGCAGGCCGACGCGGGGCGGCAGCTCCGGCAGCGTCTGGGGGAAGCCGTACTCAGGGTCGGTCAGGACAGCGGTAGCGTATGGGGCCAGGATGCGGGTTATCACTGCCTTGGCCGCGACCATGTCCTCGCGCCCGACCTCGCCGGGCTTCTTGCCTGTGGCCCGGCCTATGGCGGCCTGGAGCGAGCCGCGCTGGTCAATGGCGAGCATCTTGAACCGGCCCTGCTCGTCGGTCAACGACCGCAGGCGCTGCCACTTTCCCGGCGAAAGGTGCACTGCCACAGTATCATCCTCCCCCCTGGGGACTAATGCCGACCGCGCCGGCGTACTCCCGCTGGAACTCTTCGGGCGACATATTGGCCTCTGCCGCCAGCCTGGACCTGAGCTGTGGGTCTTCCAGGTCCCTTGGCTCCAGGCGGACCATGTAGGCCCGGGCGACGCTGTAGCTCTCGCTCTCCACGTCCACCAGCCGGGCGCGAGTACGCCCGGTGACCGGGTCGCGCAACTGGTCGAAGGGCACGACGCGCAGGCGTCCGCTCTCCAGGCAGACCATGCCGCCATAGCGGAAGTCGCCGTCGGCCTGGCCCGTAGCCAGGAACCGCACCGCGCCATAGCCCAGGGTGCGGGTGTAGTCAATATCGAAGGGGATGGGCGGGGCGCAGCGCAGCTCGTAGCCGATGGTCCTGTCCACGATGGGCACCTGAACTCCCCGGGCCCCCAGGCGTCGGCGCAGCTCCCGCTTCAAGATGGCGGCCAGCGGTATCTCCGCCAGCCGCAGGTTGCCGTACTGGTCCCTCTCCACGTCCACGCCGGGAATCTCCATCAGCTCCTCAGGCTCCAGCAACTCCCCTATGCCTTCGGCAACCACTGCCAGGCCGTCCATTCTCCCCTGGACACGGCGCTTGAGTATGGAGCCTTCGATGGCGCGGCACACGTCTGCGATGCTGACGCGCTCCCTCTGGAACTCCTCCGGGATGACGGTCAGGGTCACGCCGGCCGCCTTGCCAATGCCCAGCGCCAGGTGCCCTGCCCTTCGCCCCATGATGACAACTACATACCACCTGCTGGTGGTGCGGGAGTCCTCCATGAGGTTGCGCACCAGCTCGGTGCCCACGTGGCGCGCCGTCTCGAAGCCGAAGGTGGGCATGCCGCCCGGCAAAGGCAGGTCATTGTCTATAGTCTTGGGCACGTGGGCAACCCTGATAGCGCCGTCGGCGGCCCTGGCCACCTCGGCCGCCGCGAAGGCCGTATCGTCCCCTCCAATGGTGACCAGGTGGGATATGTTGAGCTGCTGGAGCGAGCGCACCGTCCGGCCCAGCGACTCCCGGGTGGCCGTGGGGTTGGCCCTGGAGGTGCGCAGCGTCGAGCCGCCCTGGAAGTGGATCCTGGACAAGTCGGGAATGGCCATGAGCTGCATCATGTCCACGCGGCCACGCATGAGGTGCTGGAAGCCATCGTAGAGGCCAATGACCTCGAAGCCCAGGTTGATGGCCTCGATGGTGGCGGAGCTGATGGCGCTGTTGATTCCAGGCGCGGGGCCACCGCCCACCAGAATGCCAACACGTTTCTGTCCCAGGACCATGACCGCCTTCTCCAGTCCAAGGGGATGAAGGCCACACTCTGAAAACGTTAGCGTGTGATGGCCCTGCCCGCATCACCTATACGGGTGAAGTCCTGGCTTCAAATGAAGTACCCGGCGAGGCCGGGCTGGCCCGGCAACGCCATGCGGAAGCCAGCCGCATCACCCGGCGTCCACGTCCCTTACGGTCCGGGGATACAAGGCCATTATAGCACTGCCGGGTCACGACACATCCCCCGCAGGGGCTATGTTACCCGGGGCCAATCGGGCTGAGCACGAGGCAGGCACCCATCTGCTACAATGAGGCGACCCGAGTACCGAGGTAAGACGATGGCCGGACTTATAGCCCTGGTGGGCGGGGACGAGTTCGGGCCAGGGTGCCTGGACATGGACCGGGCGCTGCTGGAGGCCACGGGTGTCAGGCAGCCGCTGGTGCTGGTGCTGCCGACGGCCGCCGCCCGCGAAGGCCCCGCCAGAGCGGCAGCCAACGGCGTTGAGCACTTCTCCAGGTTAGGCGCCAGGGCCGCCCCGCTCATGGTGCTGAACAGGACCCAGGCCAATGACCCCAGGCTTACCTCTCAGGTGGACACAGCCGACGTCATCTACCTGACGGGAGGCAGCCCCACCCACCTCTTTGAGACGCTACGGGACTCCGACCTGCTCAACAGATTGAAAAGGGCCATCGAGGGCAGGGCTGTGCTAGCCGGCTCCAGCGCGGGGGCCATGGTGCTAGGCTCATGGATGCGCTACCGGGACTGGAGCAGGGCGCTGGGCTTAGCCGGCGACATCGCCGTGCTGCCTCACCATGAGCGCGCCCAGCCAGACCGAGTCTTTACAGACCTTGCGGCGTCGGTGCCGGAGGGCATCGCGGTGCTGGGCATTGACGCCGAGACGGGCTGCCTGGGACTGGGCCGCCAGTGGAAGGTACTGGGCGCCGGACAGGTGACGCTATATCTGGGAGACCGGTGGGAGCGCTTCTCCGTGGGGGCTTCCCTGACGCTGGGCGCAGCCACGTGACAAAGGTGAGGCGGTCCCCAGTAGTGCCCTGGGCACTCAGCGTCACACGAGCTTGACGATGCGCTCCTTGTTGTGGATGCGCTCGACGATGCGGCCATTTATGAGGTGCTCGGTTATGATCTCCTCCACGTCATCGGGGGCAGCCACGTACCAGGTGCCTCCGAGGTTGGGGCCAGGCCCGTACACGATGACGTTGCCCTGGTGAGTAGCGCAGAGCCGGTGCTGGCTGGTGCAGCCCACGTTGGATATGAGCACCTTCTGGGCCAGGTTATGCTTGACCAGCAGCTCGTTGAACTTCTGGCGAATCTGGCGGCCTCCCTTGTCGCCGCAGTGGCGCTTGTCGGCTGCGCCTTCGCTGTTGGTGCACACCAGCACGTGGGCCATAAACTCGGGCATAGTTGTCTCCCTCCTGCTCGCGCCGCCTCGCTGGCACCCGGGCGCGATTGTGGCAGCTATTGTAGCAGGGGCCTGTAGCCCCAACAATACCCACGTTGACACGGCGCCGCTCTCTCATTACACTTCCCATGCCATTTTCGGGACACAGGCCGGCTTTAGATGTCCACTTCCAGCAGCAAGGCCACGGGCGCCGGGGGCAATCTCCGGGAGGTAGCCCTGCTGTTCCTGCGGCTTGGCTTCACCGCCTTCGGAGGGCCTGCGGCGCACATTGCCATGATGCGCCAGGAGGTCGTGCATCGCCGCAAGTGGCTGGGCGACCAGGACTTCCTGGACCTGCTGGGGGCGACAAACCTGATACCGGGGCCCAACTCCACGGAGATGGCCATTCACCTGGGCTACAGGCGGGCCGGCTGGCCCGGCCTCCTGGCCGGCGGCGCCCTGTTCATCCTGCCGGCCATGCTCCTGGTGCTGGGCTTCGCGTGGGCCTACGTGACATATGGCTCTACCCCCCAGGTGGAGTGGCTGCTCTACGGAGTCAAGCCCGTCATTATCGCCATCGTCGTGCACGCCCTGTGGGGGCTGAGCAGGACAGCCATCAAAGGCCTGCTGACGGCGCTGGTGGGCGCGGCAGTGCTGGCGCTCTACCTCCTGGGCTTCAACGAGCTTGCGCTGCTCTTCGGGGGGGGCGCGGTGGTGCTGGCGGTGAAGCAGGGCTGGCAACTGAGGCAGCGTGTCGCGTCCATGGGGCTTCTGGCCCTGCCCGCCACTGCCCTGCCGGGCCTGGCAGCCGCGGCCGCCGTTCCCTTCAGCATGACAACCCTGTTCCTCAACTTCCTCAAGGTAGGCTCGGTGCTTTATGGCAGCGGCTACGTGCTGCTGGCTTTCCTGCGTGCCGACTTCGTGGAGAGGCTTGGCTGGCTGACCGACCAGCAGCTTATAGACGCCATCGCCGTGGGCCAGTTCACGCCCGGGCCGGTGTTCACCACGGCCACCTTCGTGGGGTACATTGTCGGCGGCTGGCCTGGGGCGATCGTGGCCACCGTGGGCATATTCCTGCCGGCCTTCGTCTTTGTCGGGCTGCTGACGCGGGTCATGCACCTGGCGCGACGCTCGGGGCCGGTGGGCGCCTTCCTGGACGGCGTTAATGTGGCCGCCCTGGGCCTGATGGCGGCCGTCTCCTACCAGCTCGGGCGCGCCGCCCTGGTGGACCCCTTCACCATCGCCCTCGGCCTGGCGGCCCTGCTCATAATGGTGCGGGCCAGGCTGAACTCCGCCTGGCTGGTGCTGGGCGGAGGCGTCCTGGGGACTGCTTACAAGCTGGCGGTGGCCTGAGCCGGGCCTCCTGGGCCATGGCAAGCCATCGCGAGGGACGCGGCCGTGACTGCGCTGGGGGCGAAGGGCTATTTGACGCTGGGCATGACGGCTTCCCTGACTGGCAGGTACGCCGCGCTGGGAGTGCAGGCCCTGGCAGGCGTAGTGGCCTGGGCCGAGGACGCCAATAACGCCGGCGGCATCCTGGTGCCTGGGCTGGGCCGGCGGCTGCCGGTGCGGCTACTGCATCGCGACGACGAGAGCGACGCAGGCCGCTCCCGGGCGCTGTACCAGCAGCTACTTGCGGAAGGTGTGGACATCCTGCTTGGCCCCTACTCCAGCGGGCTGGCCCTGGCCGCGGCGCAGGTGGCGGCGAGGCACGGGCGTGTCCTGTGGGACCATGGCGGGGCGCTGGACGCCATCCGCCAGGCTGGCGCCGGATGGGCCATTGGCATCCTCACGCCCGCCAGCAGGTACTTCCACGGCGTCATAGACATGCTGCTGGAGACGTCGGGCGATGCGTCCCGTCTCAGCGTGGCCATCGTGCGTTCCACGGCGGGCGCCTTTCCCAGGGCCGTGGCTTCAGGCGCCGAGGCGCACTGCCGGGCGAGGGGAGTCGGCACCATCCATGTCCACCGCTTCAGGGCGGCCGGAGAGCTGGGCCTGAGCAGCGTCGTCGCCGAAGTGGAGCGCATGCGCCCCGACGCGGTGCTGGCGGTCGGCCGGATGGAGGACGACATCGCGCTGGCGCGGCAGGTGAAGACGGCGAGGGGGACCGTAAGGGCCTTCGGGCTGGTGGCGGCCGCGCTCCCGCTCTTCAGGGATGCCCTGGGCAGCGCCGCTGACGGCTTCTTGGGGCCGAGCCAGTGGGAGCCTGGCCTGTCCATCGCGCCCGACTACTGGCCGTCCACCGCCCAGGCCCTGGCCAGCATGCGCCGGCACTGGCCCGGCGAGCCGGGCTACCCCTTGGCCCAGGCCTACGCCGCCTGCCTGGTGGCCCAGCGCTGCATCGAGGTAGCGGGCACGCTGGAGGACGCGGCGCTGCGGCGGGCCGCGGCGGGCCTGGACTTTACCACCTTCTACGGGCGCTTCAGGATAGACCCCGCCACCGGCGCGCAGCTAGGCCACCAGATGCCCGTGGTCCAGTGGCAGCGGGGCCAGAAAGTGGTAGTCTGGCCGCCGGAGGTGCGCCAGGGGACGTTCCGACCCGGCCTGCCTCACATCTGATATGCTAACGCTGACCTTCCAGAGGAGCTTGCCTATGCGGTTGAAAGGTAAAGTAGCGCTGATAACAGGCGCAGGCTCGGGCATCGGGCGCGCCACGGCGGTGCTGTTCGCCAGGGAAGGTGCCAGCCTGGCCCTGGCCGACGTGAGCGAAGCGCCGGTCCTGGAGACAGCTGAGGAGGTCAAGGCCAGCGGCGCCGAAGCTGTCATAGCCACCGGCGATGTCTCCAGGAGCGCCGACGCCGAGCGCATGGTCAGGGCAGCAGTAGAAACCTTCGGGAGGCTGGACATCCTGGTCAACAGCGCCGGCGTGTCCGGACGCAACGCCCTGCCCCCAGGCGCCTCGCCCGAGGAGGTCTGGGACAGGGTCATGGACGTCAACCTCAAGGGGACGTACCTGGTGTCCTGGTACGCGGTGCCGGAGATGGAGCGCTCGGGCGGCGGCTCCATCATCAACCTGGCGTCCATCATGGGGCTGGTGGGCTACCCGGTGGGCATGGGAGGCGGCTTCAACCCCTACGTGCCCTCCAAGGGCGGCGTGGTGCAGTTCACCAGGAACCTGGCCATAGACTGCGCCAGGAAGAACATCCGCGTGAACTGCATATGCCCGGGCTACGTGGAGACCAACCTCACCCGGGGCCTGACCAGCGACCCCCAGGCCAGGGCGCGGCTGGAGGAGCGGCACCCCATGGGCAGGCTGGGCAGGCCCGAGGAAATCGCCTTTGCCGCGCTATTTCTGGCCTCGGACGAGTCCTCCTTTGTGACTGGAGCGCCGCTCATCGTGGACGGGGGCTACACGGCCCAGTAGGGGCGCTGCATGCAACGCCTCTACTGGGCGGGAGCAGCAGGGGAGGCGGTCAGCACCAGCACCTGGCCCTTCCACACCTCGCGGCCTATGCCCTCCAGCTCTTCGCGCCCTGGACGGTCAACCTGAAGGACGCGGCCCAGCAGCCTGTCGCCGAAGCCCTGGACGTACTGGCACCGCTCCCTGAAGGCCCGCAGGGTGTGGCGCTCGCCGCCCAGTAGAAGATAGTCCAGTTGCCTTTCGTAAGGCCCCAGGACGCGCCTGGCGACCTCGCAGGCGTCGTCGAACAGCTCGCGTACCTGGCCCTCCCGGATGCGCTCGAAGCGGCGCTGGGACTGCCCACCGGCCTTATGGCGGCCCTTGACGAAGCGGGAGCCGGTCCTGGAGTCCAGCAGCACGTCGCCCCGCAGCACGCCCACGGCGTACCGGCCCAGCCGCAGCAGGACGATGCCCACCAGTAGCTCGCGGCGCAGCAGCTCCACCAGTGCCGCGACGTTGGCCCCATCGTGGGCCTGGTCCCCGGCCACCGGAAAGGGCGGCACGATGGCGATGGCGCTGCCTTCGCCCCAGAAGGCCACAAGCCCGGTGGCAGACTCCCTGGCGTGCTCGGCGATGCTGGCAAGCTCGGCCCCACGAGCGGGCGCAGGGGCCAGCCGGCTCCTGGCGACCTCCGCCAGCGACGCGGGCGTCAGGTAGGCCGTGTGCCCGTACTCCGCCGACGCGCCTATCTCCGACAGCAGTCGAAGCAGCCGGGGCTTGCTGGCCCAGTAGCGCTGGCTGACCTGGAACATGCTGTCTCAGCAGCCGTTGGAAAGGCCCATAAAGTAGTCGTAGCGCCGGCCGGACTGCTCCACGATGCGCTCCACGTCCTCCTGCAGCAGATAGCGCTGGCGCACCAGGGCCTCAGCGGCCTCCTGGACACGCCGCAGGTACTCGTCCCTGGAAGAATAACGCTCCTCTATGGACAGCCGCGGGTCGCCCGAGGCCAGCCTGGCGGCGCGGGTGGCCGGGAAGGGCAGCGTCCAGCCCGCAAGGCCGCCCGTGATGCCGATGAACAGGTCGGGATTGCCTATGCTGGGGTGGCGCAAGTTCCAGCCCGTATAGGTTGCCAGCGGCACGGTAATGTCGGGCAGGCGTATGCCGGCGACCTCGTTGCAGTCCTCGTCCACGTCCGAGACCAGGGCCGGGTACTCCTGCCCCTCGACGGCCGGAAGCCGCACCGTCCGGCCCAGGGGCAGCTCGGGGCCGTAGTCCAGCCGCATGGCCCGCGTGACCTGGGACGGCACGCGGACGCCTGGCAGCCTGGCAAAGCGCGCCAGCAGCGTCTTCGACTCCACCGCCGTGCCATCGGACAGGCTGGGATGGCGGCTGGGAGGCGGCGGCTCGCCAGTGGTCACCCAGCGGTCCAGGTTCTCCAGCGCCGCCCGCAGCAAGGGGGTGTAGTCCACACTATTGAAGGGCAACTGGCCCCGAGCACCGTCCAGGGGCCTGACCTCCAGCGGCGGGAAGACGCCAGCGCCGTGCTGCGTGCCGGCGAAGTGGTAGCGCCGGACGCTGGGGGACTCGGGCGCGTCGCCCATGGACTCCAGGTCGGTGTGGATAAGGGCCGCGTCGCCCCGCCAGTACTCGGCGGAGGTGTTGGTGAACATGGTCCGGGGGACTTTGCCTCTCTCCTCCAGGCGGGCCAGCAGCGAGCCTTTCTGGCCGGTGACCGGGTCGGTCTGCTCCACGTCGGTGAAAGGGAAAAGCTCGGGGATGATGTAGCACACGTCCTTGGACGGCTGGCCGAAGCGGAGGTTGAACTCGCCGCGCATGCCGCCGGCGACGTGGGGTATGATGCCGTCCAGGGCCATGCGCCCCTCCTCGTCCTCGTTGAGGCCCAGGTGAATGAGCTGCCGCAGGAAGCGCCCGCTCTGGGAGGCGCCGAAGGCGTAGGCGTGCTGAATGTCGCCGGCGCAGGGGTTGCCCACCTCAGCAGGGGCGTACTTCAGGAAGGACACCATATCCCTGACAGCGGCGAAGCCCAGGCCCACCACCTTGCTGCCCTTCGTCTCGTACACAAGCTGGTAAATCTTGCCTGGCTCGAAGCCCGACGCCAGATGGACGTGGCAAGGCTCAGGCTCCACCTGCTCGTCCTCGACGCGCACAAAGGCCCACCTGTCGCGGCTGATGGCCCTGGGCGGGCTGTTGGGATGGTCCCTGACCAGGAGGACAGCGCTGGGGTCGCTGGGGTCCGCCGGCGGGTGAGGCAGGTGCTGCCGGTCCGCCAGCAGGAAGACGCTGGTCGGCTCGTTGGCCTGGAACTGGCACAGGATGCGGCCCCTCAGCGGGCTTCCATCGGGGGCCAGCGCCTCGGGCGCGTCCAGGCCCATCAGCCCCGGCGTGGGCGGCACGTCCGCCTGCCAGCCGCACCAGACGACGGTATAGCCCTGGCGCATCAGGAAGCCGTTCCCAGGCTCCAGCGGCGCCGACGGGTCCAGGCCGCGCTCGGCGCTGTTGAAGCTGTAGAGCGCCGTCTTGCGGCCACGGTTGACCACGTCAAAGAGGATGCGATGACGCCCGGCACCCCGGTCGGCGGGCTGGAGCATGGCGAAGTGGGCGGAGAACCGGACCAGCCCGCGGGGGTCTCTCGGGGCAAGCCCTATGTCCGTGATGGCAGCATTGCGCGAGTCCAGGGGGTCCACGGCGAAGTAGGCCCGGCCTTCCACCAGGTCGTATGGGCCGACCTCGCCGAACCGCTGCCCTCCGACAAAGGGCCTCCGGCTGATTACTTCCAACCTTGCAACTGCCATGCGGCACCTCCTGCTCCAGGCTCGCGGGTCGCCCTGCGGCAAAGAGATTCTACCACCCCGAGGCAACCCCTGGCGGGCGCAAAAGTCTGCATTCCCATGTTGACGCAGCGGACGCCAGCGCCTACACTGCGATTACAGGAGGCCCTATGAGCGTTACCACGGTCCGGCCCCAGGACGCGGAGCCACCGCTGGTGCTGGCCCTGGACGCCGGCAGTTCCTCGGTGCGCGCCCTACTCTACGACGCAGGCGCCCGCCGGGTGAAGGGTGTCGAGGCCAGCCAGGACCATGCTATCCACACCGACGCCCACGGCACCGCTGAAGAGTACCCGCAGCACCTGCTGGACGCCTTTTCGCAGGTCATAGATGGCGCGCTGGCCAGGGCTGGAGCGCTGGCCCACCGCATCGCCGCTGTGGGCCTGGACACCTACGCCAGCAACGTGCTGGGCCTGGACCGTGAGGGCAACCCGGTAACGCCCATCTATACCTACGCCGACAGCCGCCCGGCGTCGGACGTGGAGCGATTGCGCCGCGAGCTGGACGTGGCGGCGGTGCACCAGCGGACGGGCTGCCCTCAGCATACCGCCTACCTGCCGGGGCGCTTCCTGTGGCTACGCCGGACGCAGCCGGAGGTGTACCGCCGGGTGAGCAGGTGGGTGGACGTCGGAACGTTCCTTTACCAGCAGTGGCACGGCAGGGCCGACGTGCCCATGTGCCTGTCCATGGCCTCCTGGACTGGCCTGCTGGACAGGCGCAGGCTTACATGGGACGAGGAGCTTCTCGGGCACCTGGGCGTGTCCCGTGAGGTGCTGCCGCCGCTGTCGGACTACGACCAGCCCGTGGCGGGCCTGGCGGGGCCGTGGGCAAGCCGCTGGAAGGCGCTGAAGGACGTGCCTTTCTTCCTGGCCGTCGGCGATGGCGCGTCGGCCAACGTGGGCAGCGGCTGCGTGGGGCCTGGCAGGGTGGCCCTCACCGTGGGCACCACCTGCGCCATGCGAGCAGTCCTCCAGCGGGAGCCGGAAAGCCTGCCGGCGGCGCTGTGGAGCTACAAAGTGGACCGGGGCCACCCGCTGGTGGGCGGGGCGCTGAGCGAGGGGGGCAACGTCTTCGCCTGGTTGACCGGCCTGCTCAGGCTGGAGGAGCCTCCCGACCTGGACCAGCAGCTTGGCAAACTGCCTCCCGACGGCCACGGGCTGACGGTCCTGCCCTTCCTCCTGGGGGAACGCAGCCCCGGCTGGAGGTCCGACGCCAGGGCCGCCATCGTCGGGCTGCGGGCGTCCACGACCCCGCTGGAAGTCCTCCAGGCGGGCATGGAGGCGGTGGCGTACCGCTGTAGCCTCGTGGCCAGGGCGCTGGGGCCGCTGGTCGCCAGCGATTGCCAGCTCATCGCCAGCGGCGGCGCGCTGCTGAGGTCGCCCTACTGGCTCCAGGTCTTCGCCGACGTGCTGGACCACCCGATTACCGCCTCCGCCGAGCCGGAAGGCACCAGCAGGGGCACGGCCATCCTGGCATTGAAGGCCCTGGGCAAGCTAGAGCGCCTGGACGCCATCCCATCGGCCCTTGGGGAGACCTGCTTCCCCGATGGGACGCGGGCGGAGATATACCGCGCCGCCCAGGAGCGCCAGGCCCAGCTTTACCGTCTGTTGCTGGACTCCAGCAGCGGCTCCAGGGCCTCATAGGGTAATGGGAGTGCCGCGTGGTATTATACATTCAACCAGGACACTACCAGACAGGAAGGGCAGGAAAATGCGCATCGCTATCGGCGGCGACCACTGGGGCCTGGAGCTAAAGTCCAGGCTCATACAGCACCTGGAAAAGCTTGGCCACGAGGTGCTGGACGCAGGGGCCTATACCCACGACCCGACAGACGACTACCCGGACTTCGCCAGGGCCGTTGCCGAGCGGCTGGTGCACGGGCAGGCCGAGCGCGGCATAGTGGTCTGCGGCAGCGGCGTCGGCGCCTGCATCGCCGCCAACAAGGTCCGGGGCGTCCGAGCGGGCATCTGCCACGACACCTACTCGGCCCACCAGGGGGTCGAGCACGACGACATGAACGTGCTGTGCATGGGCTCGCGCATCGTGGGTGAGGAGCTGGCCAAGGAGATTGTTAACGCCTTCGTCTCGGCCAGCTTCACCGGCGAGGCCCGCCACCTCCGGCGGCTGCAAAAGGTCAAGGCCATCGAGGACAGCGGCATAGGCGCCGCGACCCGGGCGACGGGCTAGCCTGAGGGCTGGCGTGTCTATGCTAGTAGTCTGTCACTCGTAAATTGAAGTGTTCCCCCTCATCCTGACCTTCTCCCCCAGGGGCACATAAGCGGACAGCTTCTGGAGCAAAGGGGATATGGGGTGAAGGCAGACGTGCAGACCTCAGAGGGGGCCATAGATTGACCAACGCTGTGCCCTTATGCCCTGGGGGTGAGGTCAGTCCGGCCTGGCCGCCTCCCGGCTACCCAAAAACTGTCCGCTTATAAGCCCATCAAGGGGGAAGGGACTGCCTCTCCCCCCTCAAACGCGTTGATGCACGTTAGCGCTGCGTCCTGGGGGACGTAACGCCTTCAGCCCCCTCTCTGGCTCTCCCCCAAAGGGGGCGAGAACCATTCCTGCCCCCTTTGGGGGAAGGTCAGAAAGGGAACATGGCAGCCCATCCACCGCCATCCTGTTATTTTGCATCACCCGTTAGGCGGGAGAGAGTCCGAGCGGGGGTGAGACGCCTCAGCAGCACTAAGTTGACGTTGTACTAGCGGCGGAGCGCCTCCCTGACGTCCTTCATGGCCTCGGGGGTGCGCCTGGCCCTCCTGGGCCGCGCCCAGATGGGCGTGTTCTCGACTTCCGGCACCGTCTTGAGGGACACCAGCACCGGGCCTTTCGAACTCATGATGGCGTCAATGTTGCCGGCCAGCTCCTCCAGGTCGTCGAACTCGAAGGCGGAGGCATAGCCACATGCCTCGGCCATGGCGGCGAAGCTGTAGCCGCCGGCGTTGGGCACGGGCTGGCCGCCGGTGACGGCGTACACGCCGTTGTCCAGGACGAAGTGGTACAGGTTGGGCGGCGCCTTGCCGGCGATGGTGACCAGGGCGCCCAGGTTCATCAGCAGGCTGCCGTCGCCGTCCACCACGATGACCTTCCGCTCCGGGCGGGCGAGGCAGATACCCAGCGCCACCGAGGACGCCTTGCCCATGGCGCCGCTGATGGGCAGGTCCAGGGACTCGTCGCGGCTGACGTCGCGCCAGCCGCGGCCGCCTGTCATGGTGGGCAGCACCACGGCGTCACCGCGGCGCTCCTCCAACAAACGCAGCGCATCGGTCATGGTAATCATGGCTAGACGTACTCCGCACCCATCAGGCATACCACCGGACGCTGGGTACGCTCGGCCTCCTCGAAGGCCGTCGAGATGCGCTCCACGTCCTCGTCCGTCTCCACCAGGTAGTAGTTGATGCCCCAGGCGTGCAGGACCGGCTCGGTGAAGCGCGCCGCCGAGTCAGGGGTCACGCCGTGGCGCGTCCAGCCCCTGTAGCCAATCATCATCACTACCGGCAGGTTGATGTCCAGGGCCAGGCCGCGGATGGAGTCGCCCGACTCGAACATGCCGGTGTTCTGAATGAGGATGACTGGCTTCTTGCCGCCGACCCACAGGCCCGCGGCAATGGCCATGCTCTCGCCCTCCCTGCACACAGGGACCAGGTCCAGACTCGGGTCTGCCACCATCTGCTGGTACATGAAGTTGGTCTCGCTGTCGGGAAGCCAGACCACGTGGGTGACGCCGTTTTTGCGAAGCTGGTCAAGAATGGCCTTGGGTGTCAAAGACAGCTCCGGCATGCCACGCCCTCCTCTAGCACCGGCTGGGTTTGGAATGGCGACATTATATGTCCTTGCACCGGGGTGGTCAACCGAAGGCCATCATCTCCACTGCTCGGCGCTGTCCTGGGGCTGATAGCCAATGGCTTCCCGGGCGTCGCCTATGTCCCAGAACCGCCACTTGTTGTTGGAGACGCCGTAGAAAATGGCGAAGCGCAGGTCGCCGGGTGCCTCGATGCAGCGCTCCACCAGGTGGGCCAGGTCCCGGTGGGTCAGCAGCGTGGCGAAATGGCGCTGGACCAGCGGCCGGCTCTGCCGGTTCAAGGTGCCGATGCGCAGGCAGATGACCGACAGCCCGTGCTGGTCCGAGTAGAACCGGCCGGCGGCCTCGCCGAAGGCCTTGCCTATGCCGTAGGGGCCATCGGGCCGTATGGGCATGCGCGTCGTGATGAGGGGGACCTTGCGCGGGTCAAGCCCCTGGTAGTTGCCGGCCACGATGGCCGAGTAGGGGTGGTCGTTCTCGTACATGCCCGTGACGTGGTTGGAGCTGGCGAAGATTACGCGCCGGACTCCGGCCCTCCTGGCCGCCTCCAGCGCGTTGTAAGTGCAAGCGATGTTGTTGCGGTACACCACCTCCCAGGGGCTGTTCTGGTCAGGATTGGAGGCCAGGTCAATGACCACGTCCTTGCCCTGAAAGGCGGGCTGGATGGCCTGGAGGTCCGTGGTATCGGCCACCAGCGAGTCGAAGCCCTGGACTGGCTTTATGTCCACGCCACTGAGGGCGTACTTCTCGGCAAGGGCCGAGCGAAGCACACCGCCGATGAGGCCGGCCGCGCCGGTTATCAGCACTCTTTTCATACCTGGCATAGCACCTGGACTCCCCTAAGGTTTTTGCTGGCAGGGGGATTATACCCTCTTCTCCCTCGACGGGAGAAGGTTGGGGCCTGCCCCGAGCCTGTCGAGGGGATGAGGGTGAAGCGCCTCATAATCAACCACGTCCTGTTAATATGCATCAAGCGTTCTGGGGGAGAGCTATAGAGGGGGCAATCGCTGGCATCGGAAAGTGCATATCAACTCGGGCCACCTGCTCAGGTGGGGCGAAGGGCCGCCTATGCCTTATGGGGCTGTAAAGGCTTCCGTTCCAGCACCTGTTGCCCAGGATGTCCCTAAACACCTTGCTTAGAAAAGTGAAGCGCCGTATAATTGGCGTCGCTCGCGGGGCCGCTGTCTCTTTTTTGCGCTGGAGGCAGTCCACCCCTGGAGCCATCGGACGCTTCCGGCCCGCCGTCACGGAGGGTGCCGCTCCTCCTTTTGGATCCAGCTTCCTTAATGGCTCTTCGGTCTCATAACTCTTGACTTTGCCCCTGGAGGTTGTTTTATGCAGGCTTATTGTCTCAAGTGTCGTGACCATCGCGAGATTCAGAACGCCCAGCCCATCACGCTGAAGAACGGCAGGCCAGCCACCCGTGGCACCTGCTCCAAGTGCGGCTCCCCGGTGTTCCGAATCGGCAAGGCCTGATGCCTGGCCGGTTGGCACCCCGCCCGCCACGCGGCAGCGGGCACCATGGCTTGCAGGACCAGCGGCAGTGCGTGCATCCCTTCTCCCGCTTGAAGCCCCAGCATTGCCAGAGTCCAGCACCTTCAGGGCCTTGCCTACCCACGCCGCGTATTTCCAGGGGCAAGGCCGGCTTATAAGTCTGTCAGCGCGACAGTCCGGGGTGTAGCGTTCAACGCCCCGGACTGTCGCAGGACAGCGTGCCCCAGGCGTCTCAGGCTGGCGTGCAGGTGCCCCTGGCCAGGTCGAAGTAGTGCTCCCGCCTGCCATCGCCGCCCATGAGGATGACCACGCAGGAAGGCTCTCCTCCCTCGGCCCACTGGCGATGAATGTTCCTGGGTGCATCATACCAGAACCCCAGGTCACCCTTCTCGATGTGATGGTCTGAAAAGACCGTTAGCCTGGCGCGCTGCGGGTCGCTGCCATCATCCTCCCGTGTCCAGACGGTGAACCTCTCCCTGCCCGATACGCCGCACTCCACGCCCCAGCGGCGGTGGCTGTGCACGGGCGTGGGCTGGCCCGACGCAAACCGGGCCACTACCAGGCGAAAGCGGCCCGCCGGGTCAACGTGCAGTACCCGTCCTGGCAAGCCCTGGCTCCCGGACGACGGCTCTCCCTGCAGCGTCAGGTCGCCACCCTCGGCAACCAGCCGTTGCAGGAAAGGTCCCATGGCCCAGATGCCCTCCTGCGCCTCGCCCTTCTCCTTCAGAATCCTGTCCACCTCGGCGACAAACTCAGCGACCCTGTACATTGGAGTCCTCCTTGCATCCGTGCATCCCCTCCTGGCCTCAGGGTATAAGCTACATGCACATGCCCTGAAGGTCAACGGTGGTGGGCGGGCCTGTACCACATAAGAGCCTATCCGACAACCCCCGTTCGCACGCGCGATGCACCAGGGCGGGACGGCGACGCATGGCCTGCCGAGGGGATGAGGGGGAGCATTCCTTCAATTCATGAGTGACAGACTACTAGTACTGCGTCAACTTTGTTTTGATGAGAGAACATAGTCCCTTCCCCCGCTGGGGGAAGGCTAGAGCCTGCCCCGAGCCTGCCGAGGGGAAGGGGGCTAGACCATGCATCAAAACACGTGTGACACACCACTAGACCTGTCCCCTCGACAAGCCCGGGCCTGCCCTGAGCTTGCCGAAGGAGAGGGGGCTAAAAGCCACCCCGACTTCCGGCGTGGCGTCTTGTGCATCACGTGTGTTGGCGGTGCGCCTGCCGGACCACGAGTTGCCGGATAGGCTCTTGATAGCGTTTGCTTTCACGCAGGCGCCGGGCCGTCCGATGCCCTGGGAAGCCAGCGAAGAAGGCACCAGGCGCCGCCGGCCAGGGCAGGCACCAGGCCCCAGAACACGGCGAAGAGGCCCAGCATCAGGCGAGACGCGTCCGGCCCGATGGCCCCGCTGGTTGACCACGCCACGATGCGGGCCAGGAGCGCCACGCCCAGGAGGTGCGCCAGGAAGGCCCCCGCGCCCAGGCCGGCCAGCCACGCCAGCCGCTGCAGCGGCCCGATGCCCACCCATGCCAGCACTAGCACGGCCAGCAGCACAAGTCCGTAGTGCAACGCCAGGCCATCGAAGGAGACTGGAAGGCTACCGGGCGGCGCCTCGATGAGGAAATGGGTGCCGACGGCCCTGAGGGAAGCCCCCGAGGGCAGCAGCGGCCGGGCCACCGTCACCAGCGCCGTGTTGTAAGGCCCCGCCACGCTGGGCCAGAGGACCGCCAGCAGCAGGAGCGCCACCAGGGCGCGACAACCGAAGTAGAGCAGTCTAGCGGTGCCAGGCAATTCCGACGCGCTCCGTCCACCACAGCCACAGGCCAATGGCCACAACCACGATGGCCGTCTGCCACACCAGCAGATGGGCCACCGCCAGGTAACGAGGGAAGGTCGAGCCTATCCAGAACAGGCTGACTATGCGCAGGAGGTTGACGAGGGTGAGCGTACCGACGCCCAGCAGGACGCCTGCCGCCCTGGCCTTCAGCGACGCGGGGCACGCCAGCACCGCGCCGACAAACAACACCATCGGGCCAATGGCCGTGCACTCGGCCACGATGCTTACGGCGAAGCTCGAAGAGTACACGACGACACCGTCTGCGCTGGTGGCCGCGCCCAGCAGGCCCAGGACGCGGCTAGCCCAGGCGGCGTTCCAGCGCTGCAGGGCCAGCACCCACGCCTGGCCCAGCGCGCCATAGTACAGGCCTACGGCCAGCGCGAGGCTGCCGGCCACGGTCAGCGTTGCCCTGGCCAGGATGACTCTACTCATGGAAGAAGGCCCCGATTGACACCCTCGGGAGGGTCATCTACAATCTGGCTTCCGGGCCAGGTGGAATTCGTCGCAAGCTCCATGCCGGCTAGTTGGGCCGGTCGCGTTGTGCTTCGAGGCCCTGCTGTCTGGGGATGCAACACAAGGATGCAAGCTGGCCATCCCCGCGAGGCTGTCGCAGTCTCCCCCCGCCCCTCGTTATACCTGGCCCTGTCCAGGGGCTTTCACAAGGTAAGCTAAACAGCTAAACTCAGAGTGACACCAGTGTAATTCCACGCTACACAAGAGACCTGCCATGAAAAGCAATGAGATCAGAGAGTCCTTCCTGCGCTTCTTCGAGAGCAAGGGCCACCTGAGGGTGCCCAGCTCCTCGCTGATTCCTGTGGGCGACCCCACCCTGCTCCTGACCAACGCGGGCATGGTGCAGTTCAAGCCCTACTTCGCCGGAGAGGCGAAGCCCCCCAGCCGGCGCCTCACGTCGGTCCAGAAGTCTTTCAGGACCGTGGACATTGACGAGGTGGGCGATTCCACCCATCTGACGCTCTTCGAAATGCTGGGCAACTTCAGCATTGGCGACTACTTCAAGAAGGACGCCATAGCCTTCGCCCTGGAGTACGTGACCCGCGTGCTGGGGCTGCCCAAAGAGCGCTTCGCCATGACTGTCCACCACAGCGACGACGAAGCGTTCAACCTCTGGCGCCAGCAAGGCATCCCGGCGGAGCGCATCTTCCGCTTCGGGGACAAGGACAACTGGTGGGGACCTGCCGGGCTGGAAGGCCCGACCGGCCCGTGCAGCGAGCTGCACTACGACTTCGGGGCTGACAGGGGGTGCCACCAGCCCAACTGCGGCCCCAACTGCTCTAACGCCATGGACCAGGAAGGCAACCGCTGCAACAGGTTCGTGGAGCTGTGGAACCTGGTATTCATGCAGTACTACCACCATCTGGACGGACACCGCACGCCGCTGCCGGCGCCCAGCGTGGACACGGGCATGGGCCTGGAGCGCGCCGCCGTGGTCATGCAGGGGGTGGACACTATCTACAAGACCGACCTCTTCACCCCGCTCATCAGGAAGGTGGAGGAGCTGACTGGCCGCCGCTACGGAGACAACCTGGAGTCCGACTACGCCATGCACGTGGTATCGGAGCACGGGCGTAGCGCCTCCTTCCTGATTGCCGATGGCGTCGTGCCGGGCAACGAGGGGCGCGGCTACGTGCTGCGCCGGGTCGTCCGCAGGGCCATACGCTTCGGCCGGCGGCTGGGCCTGGAGAGCGCCTTCCTGGGCGACATCGCCAGCGTCGTCATCGAGAACATGGGCGAGTACTACCCGGAGCTGCGCAACCACAGGGACTTCATCCTCACGGTGCTGAAGCTGGAGGAGGACCGGTTCCAGCAGGCGTTCCAGCACGGCTACTCCATCCTCATGGACGAACTGGAGGGCAAGGCGACACTGCCCGGCGAGGTAGTCTTCCGCCTGTGGGACACCTACGGCTTCCCCGTGGAGATGACCCAGGAGATAGCCCGCGAGAAGGGCGTTGAAGTGGACGTGGCCGGCTTCCAGCAGGAGATGGAGGCCCAGCGAGAGCGCGCCAGGGCCACGGCCCAGTTTGGCGGCGACAGGGCCAAGGTCAGGGTATACGAGGGCCTGGGCATCGGCGCCACCAGGTTCCTGGGCTACGAGCGCCTCAACGCCTCCTCGGTGGTCGTCGGCCTCATTTCCGGTAACCAGCCGGTCAGCCAGGTGTCCGAGGGACAGGAAGTGGAGGTCGTGCTGGTGGAGACGCCCTTCTACCCCGAAGGCGGCGGCCAGGTGGGCGACGCCGGCGAGCTCGTCGGCCCCCACGGCAAGGTGGCCGTCCGCGACACCCAGATGGTGCTGCCCGACCTCATCGTCCACTTCGGCACGGTAGCCCAGGGCACCCTTTCCCTGGGCGATTCGGTGGACGCCTACGTGGACCCCGTGCGGCGCGAGGACACGGCCCGCAACCATACGGCGACGCACCTCATCCACGCCGCGCTGCGGCAGGTGCTCGGCCCCCACGTCCGCCAGGCAGGCTCGCTGGTGGCCCCCGACAGGCTGCGCTTCGACTTCACCCACGTCAAGCCCATGACGGAGCAGGAACTCTGGGACGTGGAGTGGCTGGTCAACGAGAAGATACGGCAGAACGCCAGGGTCACCAAGAGCGAGGACACCTACAGCGCGGCCATCAGGCGCGGCGCCCTGGCCTTCTTCGGCGACAAGTACGGGGACAAGGTACGGCTGGTGGAGATCGCCAACGGCGCCACCTTCAGCTTCGAGGTGTGCGGCGGCACCCACGTGGACCGCACCGGCGAGCTTGGCGCCGTGTACATCCTGGGCGAGTCCAGCATCGGCGCGGGCGTGCGCCGGCTGGAGGCCGTCAGCGGCAGGGCCGCAGAGAGGCTGGTCTGGGAGCGGGCCCACCGGGAGGAAAGGCTGGCCCGCAGGCTCCAGGCCACGCCCTCGGAGCTGGATAGCAAGCTGGATGCCCTGCTGGCAGAGCTTGAGACCTTGCGGCGCGAAAAGGAGGGGCTGGAGCGCAAGGCCTCGCTCCAGGCCGCCGAGGGCCTGCTGGCATCGCGGCGCGAGGTCAACGGCGTGAACGTCCTGGCGGCCCGCGCCTCCGCGCCCAGCGCCGACGCCCTGCGGGAGATAAGTGACTGGCTCAGGGACAAGCTGGGCAGCGCCGTGGTGGTCCTCGGCTCGGAGCAGGACGGCAGGGCCACCATCAACGTCAGCGTGACGCCCGACCTGGTGGCCCGAGGGATAGATGCCCGCGAGATAGCCCGGGAGCTGGGCAAGGTCATCCAGGGCGGAGGCGGAGGCAGGCCAGAGATGGCCCAGGCCGGCGGCCGGCGCCCCGAGGGACTGCCGGAGGCCCTGGCCCTGGTCCACGAGCTTATCAAGAAGAAGGGCCTGGCGCCTTGAGGGTCATGGCGCTGGACGTGGGCGAGCGGCGCATCGGAGTTGCCCTCAGTGACCCGCTGGGACTCCTGGCCAGGCCGCTTACGACAATAACCCGCACCAGCGAGGAGGACGACATCGAGGCTGTGTTACGCCTGGCGCGAGAGCACGGCGCCGAGGAAGTCCTGGTGGGCATGCCCATATCGTTGTCTGGCAGGCGAGGCCCCCAGGCCCGGCGCACCGCCCAGTTCATCCACAGCCTGAAGGCCAGGTCTGAGCTGCCGGTGAAGTCCCAGGACGAGCGCTTCTCCTCGGTGGAAGCCGAGCGCCTGCTGAGGGAGTCGGGCATCGAGCCTTCCAGGCAGAAGGCGCTGCTGGACGCCGCCGCCGCCGCCGTGGTCCTCCAGTCCTACCTGGACTCCAGGCGGCGCCGCGAAGAGGACCGCTAGCTGGTAGGCACGTTGCGTGCAACGCCCCTAGCAATTGCCCTTGCCTGGCAGGACCTATAGCATTTTTGAGACGCGTCCACACGGCGGTATGCAGGAGCGGGTTTGAGACCCTCCCCTGTATTGCCTTGCGAAAGTGGTCTAGCCATTCATGGCCTGCACTCGGCCTGAAAACGCTCAAAGGCAGGGCGAAGGGGCAGGCACCAGGCCTGCACCTGCAGGACGACCCACCAGTCCTCCGTTAATAGTTTTGCAAAGACCGTTCCCCCTTATCGGACGATGTACAGACCTGGAGAGCACGCTTAGACTGGGAGCGCTGCCGTCACTCCAGACATCCTGGCCGTTGAGCGGCCGGGTACCTGTGGGCGCAGCAGGGCATTGGAAGTGTGGATGCAGGGAAGACTGGGAGGACAATATGCCACATGGCCAAGATGACGGTGCTGCGGGAGAACGTCAACACCCACATCGAGGAAGAGGAGTCCGAAATCTTCCAGAAGCTGGGCCAGCTCCCGCAAGACACCCTGAGGGACATGTCCCAGGCGTGGCGCTCTCGCAAGGCTGCGGTCACATAGCGTACTGCCAGCCGCGCCTCTGGCCCTCCCTCAAAGTGGTACAGCGCCCCTCAGCCAGCGGGCAGGATGCAGGTGCGTCCTGCCCGCTGCGTTTCCGTTGAGGCAACGCTGCGGGCTTGCTATACTATCGGCAGGCTCAGCGAAGGGCAGGCTATGACGCTACTTGCAGGCATCCTGGGCTATCCACTGGCCCACACCATCTCGCCGGTCTTTCAGCAAGCCGCTTTCGACCACTGTTCCCTTCCGGTCCGCTACTGCGCCTGGCCTGTGCCGCCCGAGGGCCTGGCCAGGGAAGTCCAGAAGCTGCGGGGTGAACAGTACCTGGGAGCCAATGTGACGGTCCCCCACAAGGAAGCGGTGCGGGCATGGCTCGACGCCATTGACCCGTGGGCGCAGACCATAGGCGCCGTCAACACCATCGTGCGAGAGGGCGGCAGGCTGGTCGGCTACAACACCGACGCCTATGGGTTCATCCGGGCGCTGAAGGAGATGGCCCGGTTCGACCCCAGGGGCAAGCGGGTCCTGCTGCTGGGCGCTGGGGGAGCCGCGCGGGCCGCGGCCTTCGGACTGGCGGGGGAAGGCATCGCAGCCCTGGCCATCGCCAACCGGACGCTGGCCCGGGCGCAGGCGCTGGCGGCAGAGGTCCGCGCCCGTCTCGCCGGCGTGACGGCCATCATGCTTGACAGTGCCGCGCTGGAAGAGGCGGCGGCTGCGGCTGACCTCATCGTCAACTCCACCACTATGGGCATGGCGCACGGGAGCGCCGAGGGACAAAGCCCGCTTCAGGCCAGGGCGATTCCGCCCGGTGCTCTGGTGTATGACATGGTGTACAATCCTGTGGAGACACCCCTGCTCAAGCAGGCGCGCCAGGCGAAGGCCCGGACTCTCGGCGGCCTTCCCATGCTCATCTACCAGGGCGCGGCGGCCTTCGAGCGCTGGACAGGCCGCCAGGCGCCCGTGGATGTCATGTTCCGCGCTGGCGAGGCGGCGCTGGCCAGGCTCGCCTCTTCCGCCTGACGCCGGACTGGCGCCACCATACCTGGGCTTAAGGAAGTCGAAGTTTGAAGTCCAATATCTTCATCACGGGTTTCTCCGGCTCCGGCAAGACCACCGTGGGCAAGGAAGTGTCCAGGCGGCTGGGCTGGCGCTTCGTGGACATGGATGAGGAGATAGTCAGCGCCGCCGGCAAGTCCATCGAGGCCATATTTGCCGAGGATGGCGAGCCACGCTTCCGCGACCTGGAGCACCAGTGCCTGGCCCGAATCGCCCAGGGCGAGCGGCAGGTGGTGTCCACCGGCGGAGGCATCATCACCCAGGAGCGCAACCGCCGGGTGATGGAGGACAACGGGGTCATCATCTGCCTGGAGGCCCGGCCAGAGACGGTCCACCAGCGACTGACCCGGGAGCAGGCCCAGGCCAGCAGCCCCGTTGTCCGGCCCATGCTGGTGTCCGATGACCCGCTGGCGCGCATCCAGTCGCTGAAGGCCCAGCGGCAGGCCAGCTATGCCCTGGCCCACTGGACTGTCCACACCGACCATCTTTCGCCGGCTGAGGCCGCCGAGGAGGTCATCAGGGGCTTCCGGCTCATCAGCGCCCGCGCGCAGGCCGCCGCAGGCAGCCAGGACGGCGACCTGGCGGCCACTGTGCGAACGTCTTCGGGCGACTACCCCATATGGGTAGGCTGGAGCCTTCTGGACGAGCTGGGGGAGCGGACCAGGCGCGTGCTGTCGCCCCGGGCGGCCTACGTCATAACGGACGAGGGCGTGTACCGCCACGCCCGCGCGGCCCAGGTGTCCCTGGAGGCAGCGGGCATTCCCACCCACATGTTCATCATCCCTCCAGGGGAGCAAAGCAAGACGCTGGAGACGGCGCAGCATATCTACAAATGGCTGGCCGAGCGCCGCGCCGAGCGCGGCCACCTGGTGCTGGCAGTAGGCGGCGGCGTGGTCGGCGACCTGGCCGGCTTCGTGGCCGCCACCTTCGTCCGGGGCATGCCCTTCGCCCAGGTGCCCACCAGCCTGCTGGCGATGATGGACGCCGCCATCGGTGGCAAGGTCGCCGTGGACCTGCCGGCGGGCAAGAACCTGGTGGGGGCCTTCTACCAGCCCCGGTTTGTCCTGGCCGACGTAAAGACGCTCCTGACCTTGCCCCAGCGCGAGCTCCGCTCCGGCTGGGCCGAAGCCATAAAGCACAGCCTGATCCTGGACAGGGAGTTGCTCTCCCTGTTCGAGGGCCAACTGGAGTCGGTCCTCAACCTGGAGGAGGAAACGGCCACGCGCATCATCCGGCGCAGCGTCGCCATCAAGGCCAACGTGGTCTCCCGGGACGAGAAGGAGACGCTGGGAATAAGGGTGCTGCTGAACTATGGCCACACCGTCGGCCATGCCCTGGAGGCCGCCACGGGCTACGGCGCCTTCCTCCACGGCGAGGCCGTCAGCGTGGGCATGATGGCGGCGGCCCACATCAGCCGGGAAATGGGCATGCTCACCGACGCCGAGGTGCAGCGCCAGCGGCGGCTGCTGGAGGCCTTCGGGCTGCCCGTTTCCTGCCACGGCGTGGACATGGACGCGGTCAGCAGGGCCATGCTCATGGACAAGAAGACCTCCGGGCGGGCCATCCAGTGGGTGCTGCTGGACGGGATCGGCAGGGCGGTCACCAGAAGGGACGTGCCTCCTGAGGCCGTCCAGCACGCCCTGCGGTGTATAAGCACGTCAGACTGTTGTTGTAGCAGCAGGTAAAGCGTCGTGGAGTGGCTATGGCTCATCCTCCTCGGCTTCGGCACTGGCACCTTCGGGGTGCTTGTAGGGGCTGGGGGTGGGTTCATACTCGCTCCCTTGCTGCTCATCCTCTTTGGAATGGAGCCTCACATCGTGGCCGGGACGACCCTGGCGTTGGTGGCAGTGAACAGCGCCTCGGGCTCGGTCGCCTACTGGCGCATGAGGCTGATAGACCTGCGCAGCGGCCTGCTCTTCGCCCTTGCTGGCATGCCTGGCGCGATAACGGCG
>FWPU01003613.1_pt1 | contig 38476 bp, 36 predicted proteins | sample 2228361 | NCBI WGS metagenome assembly FWPU01 (sample SAMEA103939777, study PRJEB20133) | metagenome | reverse complement strand
GATTGAATCTCTGGGTTGGATGAGGAGTATAGCATATCTATCCATGAACAACGACTATCTTAAAAAACTTATCGAACAGTCCACTACGCTACCTCGGCTTCAAAGGCTACCGCGCCGCGCTGCCGTTCTTCTTCGGCATCATCCTCGGCGACTTCCTCATCGGCGGCATCTGGACGATTTTGGGCGTGGTGTTGGGGATACCGATTCATAGTGTGTGGAGTGGATGAACGATGACGAAGATTCAATGCCCACTGTGTCAGGGAACAGCGACGCCATGTCACGGGATGGAGAAGAACCTTTGGGGAGCCTCTGTCCACATAAGCAACATCACCGCCTGCGTGTGCGTCGTCTGTGGCTACATCATGCTGTTTGCCGACAACCCCGCCCTCTTTCAAGTCGAGATAGACAAAAACGAAATCGGCGACATGCCCATTCCTGCCATGCCGCCGAGTCCAGAGACCGATGCGTTGCCGATTCCTGCTGACAAACCGTCTGAATCCGCGAATAACACGGATGAACGCGAATAGAACTGGGTGAATTTCATCCATGGGGATTCGCATTATTCGCGGATGAAAACTAACTCCCCCGGAGAAAGTCTAACCAACCGAATTTTTTGAAGGAGGAACACTGTGTCCGACAAACGAGTTTGTTTAGGTCTGGTTGGCTGCGGGGGCATCACCCGCGCCCATTTGCGAGGGTATCAGCAAATCAAGCAGAAAGAGCCGGAGAAGTTCGACATTGTGGCGTGCTGCGACACCGTGAGGGAAAACGCCGAGCGGTTCGCCGCCGACATTGAACCGATTCAGGGCACGAAGCCGAGAGTTTACACGGACGTTGAGGAGTTGTTGAAGAACGAGCAATTAGATGGCGCGGACATCACCACGCCGCACCACATTCATCACGTCGCGGCGATTGCGTGTCTGGAGTCAGGCGTCAACGTGATGATTGAGAAACCCGTCGGCGTGACCATCAAAGCGACCAAAGCCATCATCGCCGCCGCGCAGAAAAGCGGCAAGTTCGCGGCGACCGCAGAACAAATCCGTCGCGGTCCAATGCAGCGCACCGCGCACTGGTTGTTCAATGAGAACAAACTCATCGGCGAGCCGCGTATGTTCTTCTCGCAGTCCGCAAGCTGGAATCGCTCCAATCAACCAACGCCGTGGCACTGGCGCGTTGAGAAAGCGTTGGGCGGCGGCGGTATGGTCATGGACAGCGGCGCGCACTACTGCGACACGATGCGTTATCTCTTCGGCGATGTGGACACTGTTTACGCTCGCGTGGAGCAGTTGGAAAAGCGTCAACTGAAGAAGGGTGACGAGATCGTGGACGAGACCCGCGAAGATACTTGGGTGGCGACTTTGAATTTCAAGAGCGGGTTGATTGGTCTGTGGAGTTGGTCCATATCCCTGCCGGGACATAACTTCACGCACGTCGTTTACTACGGCACGCAAGGCGCGTTGGTGGACAGCGGCGACGTGTTTCACGGTCCCTTTGCAGGCGCGTATCTCCATCTCCCCAACGGACGCACGCGGCGGCTGACGGAGTTGCATGGCGAGTTCTTAGAAACTCTCAGCGAGGAGCAGAAGCACCGCCTGTTTCCGCACGGGTTCACGGAGCAGTTCACGTTAGAATGTTATGACTTCCTCGACGCCATCCAAAACAACCGCCCGCCCGAAGTCAGCGCGGAGGACGGCATGAAGGCGAAGGCGATTGCTGAGGCGATTTACGAATCGGCGTGCATCAATCAGGTCGTCAAAGTGCAGGACGTAATTGACGGTAAAATTGAAAACTACCAGCGCGATGTAAACGAACGCTGGGGATTGTAACGGCGGAGTGAGGGAGTCATGGAGTGTTGGAGTCGTTCTCCAATACTCTATCACTCCATGACTCCATTACCTCCATAGGAGTTTGTGATGCGGAAGGTATTGTCTTTGCTGCTTTGCGTGTTGCTGGCTCACGCGGCGCGGGCGGGACAACCTGTGTCGCCCATTGCCTATGAGGTGACGGTCCATCCGAGTGAGAAGGTCTTTCACGTCAGCGTGCGCATTGAGGGCGTCAGCGCGCCGAACGTGGACTTTGCGATGCCCACGTGGACACCGGGATATTACTCAGTGGTCAACTTCGGCAAATGGGTGCGCAACTTCAAGGCAACGGCAGGAGACGGCAAGGAACTCAAGGTAGAAATGCCGAATTCGTTTACGTGGCGCATCAGCCCCGACAAGTCGGGGAAAGAGGTGAACATTCAGTATGACGTGGCAGCCGTAACCGACATCATCGGCGCGGAATTGCAGGGTAGTTCCATCACCTCGCAGGGCGCGTTCATCAACAGCCCGGCGGTGTTCGGCTACGTCGTCGGGCAGACGGCACGACCTGTCACGTTAGAATTCAAAATCCCTTCACGTTGGCGCGTGGCAACGGCGATGGCGGCGAGAAGTGATGAGAAGAAGTCGGCGGCTTTGCTTCCATCCTTCCCGCCGAGTCGACGAATTCGGCGTCTCACCCACCTGAACGCAAGTCTGCTTCAGCAGACTTTCAGAGCCGTCTCAGATGCCGAATCCGATGCGGCGGAAACTTCGGGCGTGCGCGTTGTCAGTGTGCGCCCCGAAGTCGGGCTGGCAGAGACGCTCCGCCCCTCCCTTGTTGCTGCCGCAAAAAAGCCCGGCGCGAGTCCTCCCACCCCACCGCCCGCTGCGGGCATTCCGCTCAACAATCAACCGACGCCGACAAGTTACACCGCGCCGAATTACGATACTTTGGTGGACAGCCCTATCGTGCTGGGGCAATTTCAGCGCGCGGATTTGACGCTGAAAATGACGGGTTTGGCAGGAACCGCACCCTCCCAACCTGCCGCAACCACCCAACCACCCAGCCACCCAACCGCCTGTGCCGTTTCGCTCGTTGTTCAAGGCGACTCACTCGCGCCCGATGATTGGACGAAGTTAGCAACCACCGTAGAAAAAATCGCCAAAGCGCAAATCGGCATGATGCAGGACGTTCCCGCGAATTACCTTTTCATTTTCCGTCTCAACGATAAAGCGGACGAAATCGGCGGTTTGGAGCACGCGAGTTCGTCGGTCATCGTGATGCCGAAAAAGACGCTGCTGGAAAACCCCTTCGGCGCGTATACGATGGCGCAGATGTTTTTCCATCAATGGAATGGTAAGCGGATTCGCCCTGATTACTTCAACAACATCAACTACGCCGTCGTGCCCGACCGCCCGCACCTATGGTTCTTCAAAGGCGTGACGCACTACTTCGCTTATCTCACCCTGCTGCGGGCGGGGCTGTGGAAGCCGCAGGAGTTCATAGAGCAACTTGCCGGAACGAAACAAACGCCCGTTGCCATTCACCAGCGCGGCGCGCATCTCGGCTTGCTGCTGGATTTGCGCCTGCGCGAACTGACGAACAACGAGAAGAGTCTGGAGGGCTTCCTGCGTCATCTGAACGAGACCTTCGGAAAAAAGAATCAACCCTACGGCGCGAACGGCATCCTTGAACAACTCAATGCCTACACGGGCGGTCCCAATCCGTTCAATGAGTTTTATGACCGTTACGTGGTGAAGGAAGAAGACCTGCCCATGGATGACGTGCTGGCGTTCGCGGGGCTGAAATTGGAAGAACGAACGGTGCGGCGTTCCGATTTCTCGGTGGAGGTTGCATCTGGTTTGAAGGGTCACGTGCAGGTTGCGTCAGTCGTTTCCGATACCCCCGAAGCGAAGGCGGGTTTACTGGTGGGAGACTTGATTCTGATGGTGGATGCCAAGAACGTGACGAAAAATCTCGAAGCCGCGCAGGAAGCCTTGAAGGGTAAAAAGGCAGGCGACAAGTTCACGCTGCAAGTGTTCCGCGTCAGCGCGAACAAAAAACTAAATCTGCAGGGAACGTTTGAAGAGGGCGAAATGACAGCCAAGAACATCGTCGAACTCCCCCCGCCGACGGCGGACGAGCAGAAGCAAAACCCGACCCTCAAGCCGCAAGCCGAACGCCGCGCGGTCATTCGTCAGGGCTTGCTGCGCGGCAAAAACGACGTCGCGCCGACGGTGCAACCCGTCTTCGCCCTCGTCAGCGTGACGCCGGACAAACCCACCGTCAAGCAGGACAGCTCCGTCCAGTTGCAAGTCAAAATCATTCGCAACTACGACTATCAAGGCGAGATCACGCTGATGGTCAACGGCTTGCCCGCCAACGTCGTCGCCGAACCCGTCACCCTCGAGGGCGCAGACACCACTGCCACCATTACTCTCAAAGCCGCCGCCAACGCCGCCGTCGCCAACGTGCAGAACGTCACCGTCTCCGCCTCCACAATGCTCGGCAGTCAGCCCTTCACGCAAACCAGCGCGGCGATGACGCTGGCGGTGCAGGCGAAGTAACGACGAGGGGAGGAGTGCTGGGGTATCGTGCTGCAATTGCACTATATGGTCAGAGTCTATTCGAAAGGCAACCCGCGACTCCGTCGCGGAACTCGTCGCAGAGCCACGGACTACATTGGGAGAGCCCCCTAACAGAAATGCCTGCCTCACTCCCCGACCAAATTCTCAACTTCATCCTTCGCAACGAAGGCGACTTCGACGACCTCGCGCTGCGGGTGTTTGCGTATCAGTTCGAGCGCAACGCGCCGTATCGTCGGCTGTGCGTGAACCGCAACGCGACGCCGGAGACGGTGACGCATTGGAGGCAGATTCCCGCCGCGCCGACGATGGCGTTCAAATACGTTGACCTTGCGTGTGAGCCGATTGAAAACGCAGAGCGGGTGTTTATCTCCAGCGGCACGACACAGGGAGAGGGCACGCGCAGTCGGCATTTCATGTTCGACCTGCGGCTTTACCGCGCCGCGATACGTGGCTGGTTTGCGAAACATCTGCTTCCCGAAATTCTCGGACGCCCCCAAGGGGCTATACTACCGATGTGGGTGTTGATGCCGTCGCCGGAGGAACTTCCACACTCGTCTTTAGCGTTTATGCTGGGTGACGTGCTGAACGAGTTCGGCGCGGCGGGCAGTGATTATTTTGTGCGCGATGGACAACTGAGAGTCAGAGAACTGGCCCAGCGGTTGCGCACGATTCAAGAGCCGGTCTGTTTGCTGGGAACGTCGCTGTCGTTCGCGCATTTTCTGGACGTGGCGCAGGTTTACGGCTGGTCGTTTCACCTGCCGCCGGGCAGCCGCTTGATGGACACGGGCGGGTTCAAAGGCAAATCCCGCGAAACGCCGCGTGAGGTGCTGAACGCGCTCTACGCCAGCGTTTTTGGGATTCCTTCCTCATATTGCATCAACGAATATGGTATGTGCGAGATGAGTTCGCAGTTTTATGACGGCGTGGCAGGCGTTGCAATAGAGCGCCTCTATCAGCCGCCGCCGTGGGTGCGAACGGTGGTCGTTGACCCAGCCACTTTGGAAGAATCGCCCCCTGGGACGGTGGGAATTCTGCGTCATTACGACCTCGCCAACGTCGGTTCGGTCATGGCGATTCAAACCGAAGATTTGGGCTACGCGACGAACAACGGTTTTGTTCTCATCGGTCGGTCGCCCGGCGCCGAACCGCGTGGGTGTTCGCTGATGATGGACGACATACTGAGTAGAGATGAGGAATGAGAGATGAAGGATGAAGGATGCCAAGATACAGAGATGCAGCGATGCAGGTGGACACATTACTTTTGCATCTCCGCATCCTTGCATCTCATCATCTCTCATCTCTCATCCTTCATCGGAGATTTCATGCTTGCGACTCCCCATCTGTTGACCGGCGCATTGATTGGTCAGGCAACGGGAAATTATCCGTTGGCATTTGCGTGTGGCGTGATGAGCCACTTTGCGTGTGACCGTATCCCGCACACTGAGCCGGGCACGTTCATCAAAGACCCGGAAGCGTGCTGGAGATGGAACGTGCGCGTCGCGGTCATTGACGTGCTGGTTGGGATTGCCCTGCTCTTCCATCTGTTGCCGCACGCAAGTTATCCGGGCATCGCCGCGTTGGGTGCGTTCGGCGCGGTGTTTCCCGATATCGTGTCGAATATCCCCTTGTGGCAGGAACGCGTCTGGAACACGCGGTTAGGGCGTCCGTTTCTCAAGTTCCACCTGTGGATTCATTACAGCACTCCCCGCCGCTACTGGCTGCTGGGCATTCTGACGCAAGTGGCGACGGTGGGGCTGGTGTTGTGGATGTGGAGGTAAGGAAATTGGGAAACTGGGAAATTAGGAGATGTAGAGGATGGGGAATTTTCATTTTCTAATTTTCCAATTCCCTAATTTCCTGACATGGGACTATGCGCAAACTGCTTCGATTGCCGGCGAAGCGCGCGGTGCCGACGGTGGAGGAACTGATGGAGGAGTTTCTCACCGACTTGGAGAACGCGGGCAGGTCGCCGCACACGCTGGTCAACTACCGGGCGGATTTGCGGCGGTTTTTGCGCGACGGTCACGCGAAGACGCTCAACGATGTCACGCCCGACGTGCTGCGCCGCTACTTCACGACGTTGGGGCGCAAAGCCCCGGCGACGCGGGCGCGGCATCAGGCATCGCTCAATGCTTTTTTGGAGTGGTGCGTCAAATACGACTGGCTGCCGTCCAACCCGATGGACAAAATTGACCGCGTGAAGGTGCCGGAGCCGCTCCCCAAGGGCTTGCCCGATGAGACGATTCACAAAATCCTCGCCGCCATTCCCCGCGAGAACTTGCGCGACCGCTTGTTGTTCACCCTCATTGCCGAGACCGGCGTGCGCATCGCGGAGGCGTTGGGCATTTACGTCGAAGACCTCGACCTCACGCCCGACGATGAGAAAATCCTCGTGCGCGGCAAGGGCAACAAAACGCGGACGGTGATGCTCTACTCCTCGCCCACGACGTTGCGCCTGCTGCGTCGCTACATGCAGCAATCCAACCTTCGCAGCGGACCGCTGTTCCGCTCGACGCGCGGCAGAGCCGTGACCACGATGCACTATCGCACCGCTCACGCCGCGTGGACGAAATACTGCCGGAAAGCCGGCGTCACCGCCAACATTCACGCTTTGCGACATTCCTTCGCCACATCGCTCATCAACAAAGGCGTTCGCCTCGAAATCGTGCGCAAACTGTTGGGGCACAAAAACATGCACACCACGTTGCGCTACGCTGAGGTCAACGACCAAACAATTAAGACCGAACTCCGTCAAAAGTGGCGAGAGGTTCGATTTCGGCAGGCGTAAGGGAACAACGATGGAAACGCCGAACTACTACGAGATTTTGGGCGTAGAATTCGGAGTGACCCCAGACGCTATCAAGCGGGCGTTCCGCGAACTGGCGAAGCGGTATCATCCCGACGTGAGCGATGCGCCCGACGCCGCGCAGCGGATGTTGCTCATCAACGAGGCATATCGCACGCTCGGCGACCCGATTGCGCGGGCGACTTACGACATGATGCTGCGACAACGGCAGGAAGCGAACCGCCCCAAACGGACGCAAAAGGCAGCCACGCCGTCGTCGAATTTCACGCCCGAACAACGGCGTCCGCGTCGCGTGCGTCCGCTGGAATACTATCAGTGGAAACCGCCGACGGAGTTCAACATCGTGGAAGGCAAACCCGTGAAAATTCACGGCGAGATTTACGCAGGCTTGTTCGGCTACGTCGCCAAAGGACGCAGCCCGCTCGTCAGCGCCAGCAAAGCCGCCGAGTGGGCGACGCCCCCGCGCATCAGCCTGTGCGCGGAGGTGGACTCTCTTCTCCGCTCGAAAGGCGCGGTCAGCGAGTTTCCCACCAACGCGCTCTACATCGGCTGCCTGTGCGAGTGGCACAAAACCCTCTTGCCGGTGATGGATTTCGAGTTTACGTGGTATTTTAACAACCAACGTCTCAACGTCTATGCCTTCACACTGCTCAAACCCGCGATGCGGCTGTGCGCGTGGCTCAAACGCTTCGACGAAACGGAACGATTCCCCGTCGGCCACTACCGCGTGGACGTCAGCATGAACGGGCGCGTCATCGGCGGGCGCGTGTTTCAAGTCATCCCCGCGCGCAAGTCGCTGCGGGATTTGTGGACGATGTGGAAAAGGCAGAGGGCGTAGGCGCAGGGGTGACTCCCTCGAAAATCGTCGGCATAGGATGCCGAACTGGTCTATCGCCCCCCTGCCCCCGTTGACGGGGGCTGTCCCCCGCCAGCGGGGGACGGGGGCGACGGCATCCCATGCCGTCATTTTCATGCGGCGTGGTGCGCCAACGGCGCATGGGTGACTCTTATGATTCTGACACTCCCGGAACGACCCCAAGTTGACCGGAAAACTCTCGCGCTCGTCTGCGATGATTTTGAAAAGTTTCGGCGCGAGCCGCTGCCGAAGAATTGGGAAACGTATGTGCTGGAACGTTACCGCATTGACCTAACGACGCGCTATGGCGGGAAGGTGATTAAGAACCCGTTCGGCAAGGCGTCGGGGCAGCTGTCGCACCAACTTCATCAGGTCAAAGCCGACGGCGAGGCGGGGCTGGGGTTCTGCGTGCTGAAAACCGTCATCGCCCAAAACGCCGAGGGCAGCCAGAGCATGAAGGCGTGGGCGATTCCCGTGACGCGGATGCAGGTCGAACCGATTCAGGGCAAGGACGGGACGTGGGGGTGGACGGTCTCCTGGAAAGGGCGCGGCTGGAGCGGAACGTTTGAAGAGTATCTGAAATTTATGGAGAAGTCCCTTGCGGTGGGCAGGGAACACAACATGCTGGTCGTGCCGTCGGTGAAGTATCACCTGCCCGCGCCCGGCGAGGAGACGTGGCGCGTGGATGAGTATGAATACACGACGCAGGCGCTCTATCGTGTCTGGCGGCAGCAGTGCGACGACCCGCAGATGCCGATAGAAAAAGACTTTTCCCCCACGCTCGCGGGCAGCGACCTCGCGGCGCAGAAGGAGAAGATTTTAGAGTGGCTGCGGAGAGTGCCCAAACTCATAAAAACGTCCAATGTCCCACCCTCGCCCGCCCAAGATTCATCGGTCAGTGGTCAGTGGTCAGTGGTCGTTGGCGTTAAGGTCTTCAACGCGATGTTTGAGGACGAGTTTCAGTTGACGATGCTCAAGACGCTGATTGACGAAGCGGAGGACGGCATTGGAGCGGACTTTCTGATTTACGCCAATCGTCTGTTCGACCCGCAGCGCGAGTTTGACGGCAAGGTGGGCATCGCCTACGGCGGACCGGATTTGTCGGCGCGCAACCTGAGGGTTCTGGGCTGGCTGCGCGAACACGAACAAGCCGGCGCGTTCAAAAATCCCGTGCCGTCCCTCAGCGCGACGGGGGACATTGGCACAGGCAAGATGGCGCTCCGCTACCTGCTGTGCGGCTGCGAGAACTTTCAGATGCACACGCTGTTCCAACTCCCCCGCCAGTGTTTCCCCAAAAAAAACGGCAGCCGCATCGAGAAGGCTCTGCACAAGCTCCTCTTCGACCCCGAAGACGGTTTCCTCGTCTGGTTGATTCACGGGCGGATTCATCACGGCTGGGCGGACAAAGAGGGCGTAACGCGGCTGCGGCACGTCGGGTGGGATAATGCCGCGATGTATCGCGGTCTCTGACCGCGATACAGGCGTTGACCGTAGGTCTCAAAGACGGGAGACCTGCGGTCAGGCGTTTCGGCGCGGTCAGAGACCGCTGCCGATCCAGTTCGTGGCTTGCGATTATACCATCCGCCCCTCCGTCCGTCAAAGCAAATAAGCAAATCCATCTCCAAGGAACACTACCTTGACGGACCAGGAGTTTGTGTAGTTTGTTGAGAAGAACCTTTTGGTAAAATAGGAGTCAAAGTAAACACTTTCGCACAGGAGGTTACAGAATGAAGTGTCCCACAAATCGTAAGGGCGCAGGTTTTACGCTGATTGAGTTGTTGGTCGTCATTGCCATCATCGCCATCTTGGCGGCGATTTTGATGCCCGTGTTTGCGCGGGCGCGGGAGAAGGCACGGCAGGCGAGTTGCCTGAGCAATCTGAAGCAGTATTCGTTAGCGACGTTGATGTACGTGCAGGACTACGACGAGACGCTGCCGATGAACTCCTACTTCGCGGGCAACTGCATCGCTACGTTCTACTGGGCAGTCAATCCCTACGTGAAGAACGCCCAGATTACACAGTGCCCGTCCGAAGCGAAAGCGATGGACGTCTTCACGATGTTCGCGCTGTTCGGCGGGGCGTGCGCGGGCACGCCGCAGTTCAACAGTTACTCCGTCAACCTCGCGCTGTTCGCCAACGGGTTCAATCCGTTCGATACTCCCAAAAGCCTCGCTTCCATCAACAGCGTCGCGGAGACTGCCATGCTTTACGATGGCAACGTCAGCAATCAATTGGTGAACTCCCAACCGTTCCCCCATCAGTTTCAACCCGTGCAGGCGCGGCATACGGACAACTTTGACGTCGCTTTCGCCGACGGGCACACCAAAGCCGTCCAAGCCTCGCAGACCGGCGCCACCAATCAATTCATCACCAACCAGCCGCTCAAGGTTTACACCATCGGCGCGAACGGCGGATTTTACAAGGGCATGACGGAGTGCTACGGGATGCCGTGATGACAGGATGGTTCATGGGTTCATGGGTTCATGGGTCAATGGGTCAATGAACCCATGAACCCATTGTCCCACCGTTTGATGATGAAACTCTCTCACACAATCTTTCCGCTCGTTTGCACTATCGCTCTCATTTTCTCCGTTCCCCTTCCCGCGCAGGAGTGGACGCGCTTTCGGGGTCCGAATGGGACAGGCATCAGCCACGCGACGACGGTGCCGGTCAACTTCACGCAAGCCGACTTCAACTGGCGCGTGCCCCTGCCCGGCGAGGGGCACTCTTCGCCTGTCATTTGGGGCAACCGCATTTTCCTGACCAGCGCGGAGGAGTCCGCGGGCAAATGGCATCTGCTCTGCCTGAGCGTCGCCGACGGACGCGAACTCTGGCGGCGAACTTATCCCTTCAAGCCGTATCCCAAGAACCGCCTCAATAGTTTTGCCTCCTCGACGCCCGCTGTCGACGCCGACGCCGTTTACGTGATGATGGTCACGCCCGAATCATTTACCGTCCTGGCGTTCGACCACAACGGCAAAGAACTCTGGCGGCGCGACTTGGGCACCTACACGGCAGGCAACGGCACGGGAGCGTCGCTCATCGTTGTCGGGGATGTTGTGATTGTCCCTAACGATCAGGAGGGAGATGATAACCCGCCAACCGGGGGCAAGCCGCCCGAAAGTTCGCTCATCGGTCTCGACCGCAAGACGGGTGCGGTGAGATGGAAACACAAGCGCACCAAGAACGGTGCGGCTTCTTATGCCACGCCGATGGTCTACGAGCCGCCGGGCAGTGCACCGGAGGTGATCTTTCTCAGCACCGCGCACGGCATCACCAGCCTGAACCCTCTGACGGGCGAACTGAACTGGGAACTGACCGACCTGTCCAAATTGCGCTGCGTCGCCTCACCCATCATGGCGAAGGGGTTGATTATCGCCATTACCGGCGTGGGCGCCTCCGGCAGCCGCAAAGGCTTCGCCGTGCGCCCCGGCTCGAAAGCCCAGAACCTTCCGCCGCAGATTGCCTACGAAATTCCGCGCCAGTCGTTCTCCCAAGTGCCTACGCCCATCGCCATCGGCGACCTCATCTTCTTCTGGGGCGATGGCGGCATCGTGAACTGCCTGCGAGCCGCAACGGGCGAACCCGTCTGGAAGGAGCGCGTCGGCGGGACGTTTTACGGCTCGCCCGTCTACGTAAACGGCAAACTCTACGCGATGAACGCGCAGGGCGAACTCGCGGTCATCGAAGCCTCCGAGCAGTTCAAACTCCTCGCCAAAATCCCTCTTGGCGAAGGCTCGCACGCCACGCCCGCCGTCTCCGACGGCGTGATGTATCTGCGGACGTTGAGTCATCTAATTTCCGTGGGTGGGAAGAAGGCAAGCAATCAGTAAGGCGTGAACGCCCCCCACAATCGCCCGCTGCGAGTCCGCAGCGGGCGATTGCTCTTTTGAGAGGGGCATTGATACAATCGAGGCAGGTAAGAAATTGAAGAGGTGATTTGCCAGGGCACAAGAAACTTTCACCGAACCGTTGGCAGCAACCGCCTCCCCGGCGCCGCCGCAGAAGATGACTTATGAAGAGTTCCTCCCCGCGCTTATTCCGAAATGTCTGACCTCGATTCGTCAAGACTTGACAACCCCTGCAAAATCGGTCATAACAAGGGCATCCTATGAAGGAGGCAAAAGGGATGCCGATTCGACAGATTTCAATCGTGATGGAAAACAAGATGTGGCAACTGCTGGAGATTACTAACCGTCTTGCCAACGCTGGGATCAACATTCGGGCTTTGTCGGTGGGGGGGACGGCGGATTTCAGCGTCGTTCACATGGTCGTCAACAATCCCGATTTGGCGAAGGAAGTGCTCGGCGGCATGAACCTGACGATGTCCGACACCGAAGTGATTGCGGTGGAAGTGCCCGACCGTCCCGGCGGATTGGCGGAGGTGCTGATGGCGTTTGCCCGCGCCGAAATCAGCGTGAGATACACTTATGCGATGCTGGAAAAGCAGAATGACAACGCGGTGCTTTTCTTCCGCGTGGATGATACGCACGTCGCGTCGGACTTCCTCAGCGAGCAGGGGCTGCGGCTGCTGGATGAAGGGGACATTGCCTCCACCTAAAAACTTTCCGTCCTCCCCTTGACCCTGCGGACGATTTATGCTACACTAAACCGCGATGCACAAGAGCCTATTCCTTTAAGTTCGTCCAGCGAGGCGACAAGGGTGATGATAACGTTCAGCAAAAAATCTGGAATCGCACGCACCAAAGCCCTCCCGGCTCACGGGAGGGCTTTTTTTGGGCGTCCTGACGGGGGATGAGACACCATGCCAGAACCCAAGCGGCTTCAAATCATGGACGCGCGCGACGTGGCGCGCGCCCTCACGCGCATCGCGCACGAAATCGTGGAGCGCAACAAGGGGGTTGAGAATTTGGTGATGGTCGGAATCCAGACGCGGGGCGTGCCCATTGCGCGGCGCATCGCGGACCTGACGCGCAAAATCGAGGGGCGCGAACTCCCCGTCGGCTCGCTGGACATTTCGCTTTACCGCGACGACCTATTTACCCGCCAACCCGTTGTGAAGCGAACGGACATTCCCTTCGACATGACGGGCAAGAAAGTGATTCTGGTGGACGAAGTGATTTTCACCGGGCGCACCGTGCGTTCCGCATTGGACGCTCTGATTGATTTCGGGCGTCCCGAATCCATTCAACTGGCGGTGTTGATTGACCGCGGACACCGCGAACTCCCCATCCGCCCCGACTACGTGGGCAAGAACGTCCCGACCTCCAAAACGGAGTGGGTGATGGTGAAACTGACCGAGACGGACGGCGAGGACAGCGTGGTGATTGAGAAGAGGGAAGAGACGAAGGGATGAGGGACGATACAAGGATACAGGGATGAACAGAGGTATCCCTTCATCCTTGCGTCCCTGCATCCTTGCATCTCTGAAGTTGCACCTGTGAGACTCAACCGCAAAGACATCTTGGACCTGCAGACCATGTCCGCGGAGGAGATGCAGACGATTTTGGAGACGGCGGACTCGATGAAACAGGTGCTGCAGCGTCCGATTAAGAAAGTCCCTGCCCTGCGGGGAAAGTCGGTTTGCACGTTGTTCTATGAGGCGAGCACGCGCACGCGCACCTCGTTTGAGACGGCGGCGAAAATCCTCAGCGCGGACACGACGACGATTGCAACGACGACCTCCAGCATCATCAAAGGCGAGAGTTTCAAAGACACGCTGTTGACGCTGAGCGCGATGGAGATGAACTGTTTCGTCATCCGCCACAGCATGGCGGGCGCGCCGCACTTTGCGGCTCGGCTGACGAAGGCGCACGTCATCAACGGCGGGGACGGGATGCACGAGCACCCGACGCAAGGGCTGCTGGACATGTTCACCATCCGCGAGCGCAAAGGGCGATTGGAAGGATTGAAAGTCGCCATCGTCGGGGACATCCTGCACAGCCGCGTCGCCCGCAGCGACCTCTGGGGGCTGACGAAAATGGGCGCGAGCGTGACGGTGTGCGGACCGCCCACGCTCATGCCGCCGGGCATGGAGGCAGCAGGGGCATTGCCGCCTGTGCGTGTCACTTATAACCTGCGCGAGGCGATTGAGGATGCCGACGTGGTGTACGTGCTGCGGATTCAGTTGGAGCGGATGAAGGTCGCGCTGTTCCCGTCCATCCGTGAGTATGCGCAGTTGTTCGGGATGAATTCAGAGAAGTTGAAGTGGGCGAAGCCCGACGCGCTGGTGATGCACCCCGGTCCGATGAATCGCGGCATCGAAATTTCCGCTGAACTCGCGGACAGCGACCGCTCGCTCGTGATTGACCAGGTAACCAACGGCGTGGCGGTGCGGATGGCGATTCTGTATCTGCTGATGGGAGGCGAAGGGGAGTGAGAGCGCTCAGAAAATCGAACCCGTCGTCGAACTCGAATCTAAACAACCGAGTTCAAGTTCGATTTTCAACGATAGCGATCCTCCTGATGATGGCAACGCAAACCCATGCCGCTGAATGGGTGCGGGCAGGAGTCAATGCTGATAAGCCGCTGTGGGGTATCAAAGGCGGGTTGCAGTTCGGCATCTTTCCCGCGAGCGTGACAGGGGTTGGCAACGGCGGACCGCGCGGGCTGATTCGACTTGGCTATCCGACGATGCCCGATGGACGATACGCGCTCATCAACTTCATCGCGGTTGAACCTGTCGTGAAGGAGCGCAAGGGGTTCAGCGAATTGGAGCGGAGTCAACTGGACAACGTGCCGGGCAAACGCTTCTGGGTCGGCGAATCCGCTGGGACGTTGGACGCGGGCAGACTGTGGAAGCCTGTTCCGAACGTAGAGCAGTTGGACGTGACCATTCGAGTGGAAAAGTTCGACAACGGCGCGCACGTTTACCTCGTCGTCTCGCAGCGCAGCGACGCACCTGATGAAATCACACTGACCATCCACGCCGAACCGGACAGCGCGCCGATGGACTACTGCATCCTGACCGCGACGATGGGCAACATGGCGCGCACGCGGCAACTGTGGCTGAAGGACGAAGTGGCGAGCAGTCTGAAACTGTATCCTGATTACAAGGACATCCACTTCGCGCCCGACACGCTGTTTGGACTCAAGCGCTTGCACGTCACGCCGCAGGGCGACGTGCTGGTGGCGGTGACGAACGACGAGGAGAACCCCGCTGCCGCGCGTCCGTTTCCTGGCAGCGACGTTTGGTATTACGGTGGCGTCAAGGTCACGCAATACTGGAAGAAACGCAAAGGCACTTACCGCGACGATTTGCACGTGCGCGTCAACGCGCGCTACACCTACTGGATGTCGTGCCAGCCGATTCCCGGCGGTATCGCCTACGAAAACTTTGAGATGCGCGAGAAGTTCTACGAGGGGCAGCAGTTCATCTTTGGGATTACGCGGAGGACCGTCAGGGAATTGGGGTTGGGAGGGTAAGAAATGGCGACGATAACGATTCAACGTCGCAACGCTGCTGGGCGTGCCTGTAGAGGTAACACAAGCAACAACGGTGATAGAGCAAGACTATATGAAGTCTCGTTACCCTGATGAAGCCGATGCCGTGCCCTACGAACTGTTCGATGACGCAGGAGCGCAGAACCGCCTGCAAGCCGCCGAAAAAGTGAAAACGTGGGCGCTGCAACAGTTGGGCAAAACACCTTGACTGGGGGACAAACGGTGTCAGAACTTCTCATCCAAAACGGTCACGTCATTGACCCTGCCAACCACATAGACGATACGCTGGACGTTCTCGTGCGCGACGGCGTGATTGCGCAGGTGGGCAAGGGGTTGAAGTCGCGCAACGGGCAGAAGATTGATGCCAGGGGCAAGGTCGTCGCGCCCGGTTTCATTGACCTGCACACGCACCTGCGCGTGCCGGGGCAGGAATACAAAGAGGACATTGTCAGCGGCACAAAAGCGGCGGTGCGCGGCGGGTTCACGACGGTGTGCTGTATGCCGAACACGACGCCGCCGATTCACAGCCCCGAAATCGTGCGGGCGATTATTGAGCAGACGGCGAAGGAGGGCTTCTGCCGCGTGCTGCCCGTCGCCGCTGTGAGTATGGACATGCAGCATGAGGTGTTGACCGAGTTCGCGCTGCTCAAGGAAGCAGGCGCGGTGGGCGTGAGCGATGACGCTTTCCCCGTGCAGTCGGCGGGGTTCCTGCGCCGCGTGATGGAATATGCGGCAATGCTGGATATGGTCGTGATGACTCACCCCGAAGACAAAACCTTGAGTGAAGGGGGGGCGATGAGCGAGGGCGCGGTGTCCGCGCTGCTGGGCTTGAGGGGAATGCCGCGCGAGGCGGAGGAAATCCACATCGCCCGCAACATCATGCTCGCGGCGAAGACGGGTTGCCGTCTGCACATTCTTCACGTCAGCACCGCCGGCGGCGTCGAACTGATTCGCCGCGCCAAAGCCGAGGGCGTGCGCGTGACGGCGGAGGGATGTCCGCACCACTTCACGCTCACCGACGAAGCCGTTATCGGCTACGACACGAACACCAAGATGAACCCGCCGCTGCGCACGCGCGCCGACGTGGAAGCGGTGATTGAGGGCTTACTGGACGACACGCTCGACGCCATCGCCACCGACCACGCCCCGCACGCCGCGCACGAGAAGGAAGTGGAATACGACAACGCGCCGTTCGGCATCATCGGCTTGGAGACAGCGTTCGGGCTGACCGTCAAGCAACTGGTCAAAACAGGCAAAATGAACCTGCGCGACGCCCTCGCCTGCTTGACCATCAAACCTGCGCAAGTCATCGGCATCCAAGCAGGCACGCTCTCCGTCGGCGCGACTGCCGACATCACCATCTTTGACCCCAACGCCGAATGGGTGGTGGACGTGACGCAACTGGCAAGCAAGTCGAAGAATACACCGTTTGGGGGGTGGATGCTGGTGGGGAAAGTGACGGAGACGATTGTGGGGGGACAGATAAGATAATGAACGTGAGGTTTCATGTGAGGAAATGTAGCGTCTGTGGCGGACAGGTGCGTATCGTCAACCTGCCGAAGGTTGTGCGCTATCGGGACGACATCGGCTTGGTCGTTTTCGGTAATGTGCCTGCGCAAGAGGGCGTGGACTGCGGTGAACGGTAAAGTAGAAAGATGATTTTGGAAGCCTCCTGCTCGGCGCCGGTCTCTGACCGCGCCGACGCGGGTGACCGCAGGTCTCAATATTCGGAGACCTGCGGTCGGAGGGTATGTTGAGGTCGGGAGACCTCAACACATCAGGGGTAGAGCAGGTCGTCACAAATCACAAGGGGGTTGACATCACCACCACCGGTTACTACAATATGCCGAGCTGTGCGACTGCTGCGTGACCCTCAGCAGTGGCAGCCACAGTCCAAGTTGGAGGTGTCGGCGATGAAGAAGCGTCGGCGGTCAGCAGTGTCGTATTGGAAGTCCCTTTCGCCTGTTCCCGCAGATGAGTTGCCCGCAACGATTGAGGAAGCCTACGAACAGGCGCGGGAGGCAGATGAACCGCCTATCTGCCCCTATTGTGGGCGGCGTATCGTGGAGATCCGACAGGTGCAAAGGACGTTTATCAAATGGACTTGGCGGCAGGGCAAGTGGATAAAGGATGATAGCGGCGGCGACGCCAGCAAGCCTTATCCGACTTGCTGTGGAACTGAGGACTGGGATTTTGTAGACGATGATTGGGTCTGGTATTGATAAGCGAGGTGAACGCTATGCCCCACGTCAAGATCGAACTCAAACGACTTGGAACTCAACTGAAGCAACTCCTCAAGCAACTGCGCGAAAGCGGTGAGCCGCTGTTGGTGACGCGGAACGGACAGGCAGAATGTTTTGTCCTTGACCCTGAACTGCACGGTTCGCTGGTAGATATACTTGCTGACGAGGGCAATGGCAGCGTTCCAGAAGTCAGTTCGGTTCGGGAGGCTGCGGAGGATTACAGAGTTGCGCAGCCTCCCCTTTTTGAGATGCCTGCCGATGCGCTGCCTGAACACGGCACACCAGACGCCTTCTTAGACCGCGTCATCTGTGGCGATTGCCTTGACGTGATGCGGCGGATGCCTGATGAGTTTGTCCACATGGCTATCACCTCACCGCCTTACAACATCGGCGTGCACTACGATATTCACGATGACCAGATGGACTATGACGAATATCTCGCGTGGTTAAAGAAGGTGTGGGAGGAAACAGCGCGCGTGCTGGTGCCCGGCGGGCGATTGGCGGTCAATCATGCGCCCACGAGCATCAAAAACTTCCGCCCGGTCCATTACGACATTGCTGCGCAACTGCGCGACATGGGACTCATCATGCGAACGGAAATCCTCTGGTATAAGCAGAGCATGTCCGCCCGCCGCACGGCATGGGGCAGTTGGAAAAGCCCGCGCAATCCGCACATCATCCCCTCGTGGGAATACGTGCTCGTCTTCTCCAAAAGGAGTTGGACGTTGGAAGGTGACCCGCACAACGCAGACATTACCCCTGATGAGTTCGTCCGCTTCTCCGATGGCTTCTGGCACATCGCTGCCGAGTCGCAGCGCAAAGGACACCCTGCGCCGTTTCCTGAGGAGTTGATTTATCGCCTCATCAAGTTTTACACCTATCGAGGCAACGTAGTTTTGGATATGTTTGGCGGAACAGGGACAGTGGCGGTGGTGGCAGCGAGAACAAGCCGTCGCTTTATTCACATTGACATTTCTCAGGAGTACTGCAATGTTACATTGAAACGGTTAGAAGCAGAACTTGCGCAAGGACAACTCTTTTGACTGGAGGAAGGACGATGCTCCAAGATGCGGATGCTCAAAGTGCGCGTTCTCGTTCTGGGCGTGCATTTGAAGACGTGGTGGCAAAAATACTGAACGCTTTCCTGAACTCTGAAGGTATTTATGTCGTTCGCGGTGCAACGGATGCCCTTCGTGAGTGTGTCCAAGACGCTCAAGCGGTGCAGGCAATTGTTGATTACAGTCGTCTCCCCGTCAAACGCCCTTGTGACCAGAAGCAACTGGAAGATTACCCTGACAGTGACCTTTACGCTTTGGCCTACACGCCTGAAGGCTGGCGCATATTAGCTTTAATAAATTGCAAGGTGTCTCTTCATTCTCGCCATACAATGACTTGCTTTGGGGGACTGGCAGTAAGGATGTCTACCCATCTCAAGTTTGTGTTTGTGACGGAAGACCGTGACATTTATAAACCCAAAGCAAGTGAACTTGGAGCATCCTGTCAGGCTTCGACAGCGGGACGACGGTTGCTGGAGTCTTTCACTGACGGTGTTTACATCACCAAGTATTACACAGGACTTCACGCAAACCAATTAGAGGGTGATATCGTGGCGATGGCAAGTCGCATCGAAGAAACAGGAGGTGTGGTGCATCTAACTGCCACAGATTCACCCGTTTTTGATGACCCGTCCATTCCTAACCATACACGATACTGCGTCGCTGTGCGCCCTTTCGATGACTTGATTCCAACTCTTGCTCGTTGGAGGCGTGAGCGCTTCCCACAAATTGCAAAGCCACCCTAATTGTGGTGAGTAAGGTTGAGGTTTTTGGGAGGTTACATTGAAAGCCATTCTTACTTTAGCCGACGGCACGACTTACGAGGGCGCGTCCATCGGGGCGACGGGGCGGGCGTTCGGGGAAGTCGTGTTTAATACGAGCATGACGGGCTATCAGGAGATTCTCACCGACCCGTCTTACAAGGGGCAAATCGTCGCCCTGACCTATCCGCTCATCGGCAACTACGGTGTGAACGATGAGGACGTGGAATCCATCGGTCCGCAGGTGGCGGGGTTCGTCGTGAAGGAGATGTGCGACGCCCCCAGCAATTACCGCTCGCGGGGCGACGGCGATGAGTTTCTGAAGAAACATAACATCGTCGGCATCGAGGGCGTGGACGTGCGCGCCCTGACGCGCAAACTGCGCAACTACGGCGTGCTGATGGGCGGCATCTCCACTGTGGATTCGCCCGACGAGTTGCTGCGACGGGTGCGCGCGGCGGCGGACTACGGCAGCATTGATTTTGTGGCACAGGTCAGCACACCGCGCCCCTACACCTGGCGTAACAATCGTCCCAACTATCAGTTGTCGCTGGACCTTGAGGCGCAGATGCGCGTCGTGGTAGTGGACTGCGGCGTGAAATACAACATTCACCGCAGCCTCACCGCGCGCGGCTGTGAGGTGATCTGCGTGCCCTGCCGCACCAGCGCGGAAGACATATTAGCGTTCAAACCCGACGGCATCATTCTCTCGCCCGGACCGGGCGACCCCGCGCTGCTGACCGACATCATCGCCGAAGTGAAAAAGCTCATTGGGCGCAAGCCGATTTTCGGCATCTGTCTGGGGAATCAACTGTTGGGCTGGGCGTTGGGCGGCAAAACTTACAAGTTGAAGTTCGGTCATCGCGGCGCGAACCATCCCGTCAAGGACTTCACGACGGGGCGGGTCTACATCACGTCGCAAAATCACGGCTACGCGGTGGACGCCGACAGCTTGAAAGACCCGCGCGTCGTCGTGTCGCACATCAACCTGAACGATAACACCGTGGAAGGCTTGCGCCACACCGAGTTGCCGATTATGTCGGTGCAGTATCATCCCGAAGCGAGTCCGGGACCGAGGGATAATGGGTATCTGTTTGACAGGTTTATTGAGATGATGCGGAGTGTGAAGTGAAGAGGTGAGAAAAATGGTAGCCACTATTGAAATGCTCAAAGAGAAAATCGCTCACATCCGTCAGGAGTTGGACGAAGTGAGCACGGCACTGGACGAAATCGCGGCGGCACAGCCTGCCGCGAAGCCGAATCCGCTGGCGGGACTGAAGTTCACCGACACAAAGGCGCTCCTGCCTGTTGTGGATGAGGCATTTGCGAAGATGGGCATTGACGTGACGCAACCTGCGCCCACGCCCGAAGAGGTACAGCAGTTGATGTTGCGGGAAGGCGTCAAACCGGAGGACAACATCTTCAGTCGCGCCATCATTGAAGCGCGAGAGGAGGAAGGATGAACTACTTCTACTGCGATGCCAGCGCGGTAGGCAAACGTTATGCGCCAGAGGTGGGAACTGGGTTAATGAACCACCTCTTCGACACAATATCGCACGACCGCTTAGTGATGCTCACGCAAGCGATAGGGGAGACGCTTTCCGTCGCCGTGCGACGGCGCAACGCGGGCATACTTTCGGCGACGGCTTATCATCAGGCGTCGCAGGCTCTGCGTGCAGAGCTGATATTAGCAGGGGATGTGCAACTCAAGCCCACGGAAGATGCCCTTGTGTTCACCTCGCTTCCGTTCATCGAGAATCATGCGATCAATTCAACGGACGCGCTCGTTTTGCGTTCAGCGCTGGAGGTGGCTGCGGTGCTGCGTGCTGCAGGACACGATGTGGTGCTGGTGGCGGCCGATGCGCGTCTCCTCCGCGCCGCGCAGTTAGAAGGTCTGACAACCTTCAATCCCGAACTGGACACGCAAGCGCAACTGGACGCGCTGATTGCGAGTTAGACGGAGGTTTCATGCCCAAACGTCGAGATATAAAAAAGGTCATGGTCATCGGCTCCGGTCCCATCGTCATCGGGCAGGCGGCGGAGTTTGACTACGCGGGGACGCAGGCGTGTCGCGCGCTGCGCGAGGAGGGTTGTCAGGTCGTCCTCGTCAACTCCAACCCGGCGACGATTATGACCGACGTGGAGATGGCAGACCGCGTTTACATCGAGCCACTGACGGTGGAGTTTTGTGAGAGGATTATTGCGAAGGAAAAGCCTGACGGCTTGCTGCCGACATTAGGCGGGCAGACGGGGTTGAACCTGGCGACGCAGTTGGCGAAGGCGGGCGTGTTGAAGGCGCACGGCGTCGAACTGCTGGGGACGCCGCTTGAAGCGATTGAACGCGCCGAAGACCGCGAGGCATTCAAGCGGACGATGGACAGCATCGGCGAGCCGATTCCGGAAAGCGTCATCGTCACGACCGTGCAGGAGGCGCAGGCGTTTGCGCGGCAGATTGGGTTTCCGCTTATCATTCGTCCTGCTTACACCTTGGGCGGCACGGGGGGCGGCATCGCCCGCGACATGACGGAGTTAGTGGACATCACCACGCGCGGTTTGCACATGAGCATGATTCATCAGGTGTTGGTCGAGCGGTGCGTGATTGGCTGGAAGGAAATTGAGTATGAGGTCATGCGCGACGGGGCGGACAACTGCATTACTATCTGCAACATGGAGAACTTCGACCCGATGGGCGTCCACACCGGCGATTCCATCGTCATCGCGCCGTCGCAAACGCTGTCTGACAAAGAGTATCAGATGCTGCGCACCGCGAGCCTCAACATCATTCGCGCGCTGGGCATTGAAGGGGGGTGTAACGTGCAACTCGCGCTCGACCCACACAGCATGAAGTATTACGTCATTGAGGTGAATCCCCGCGTGTCACGCTCGTCGGCGCTGGCGTCGAAGGCGACGGGCTACCCCATCGCCCGCGTCGCCGCGAAAATTGCCATCGGCTTGCGGCTGGACGAAATTCCCAACGCGGTGACAAAGAAAACGTTGGCGTGCTTTGAACCTGCACTGGACTACTGCGTGATGAAGATTCCGCGCTGGCCCTTTGACAAGTTCCACTACTCTGACCGCCGCGTGGGGACGCAGATGAAGGCGACGGGGGAAGTCATGGCAATTGACCGCAGTTTCGAGGGCGCGCTGATGAAGGCGCTGCGGTCGCTGGAAATCGGCGTTTACGGCTTGCGCCTGCGCGGGATGGAACTGTTGAGCGAGATGGAAATTGAGGAGAAACTCCGCACGCCGACGGACGAGCGCGTGTTTGTCATTGCCGAAGCGTTCCGCCGTGGCTGGCAGGTGGAGGAGGTTCATCAACTCACCAAAATTGACCGCTGGTTCCTGCGCAAAATGGAGAATTTGATTGCGATGGAAACGCAGTTGCGCGGTCGGAGGATGGAGGAACTCACGCCCGACCTGCTGCTGAAGGCGAAGAAAATGGGCTTTAACGACCACCACCTCAGCGAACTGACGGGCTTGAAGGAGGTGGACATTCGCTCGCGGCGCAAGCAGTTCGGCATCAAGCCCGTCTACAAAATCGTGGACACCTGCGCCGCGGAGTTCGAGGCGGTGACGCCTTACTACTATTCGACGTATGAGATGGAGGATGAGGGGTGAGGTATGGCGCAAGCCACGAAACAAAAAGTCATCGTCATCGGCAGCGGTCCGATTCGCATCGGGCAGGGGATTGAGTTCGACTACTGCTGCGTGCATTGCGTCTGGGCGCTGCGGGAGATGGGGTACGAGGGCATCATCATCAACAACAACCCCGAAACCGTCAGCACCGACTTCGACACCAGCGACCGGCTTTACTTTGAACCCCTGACCGAAGAGGACTGCCTCAACATTATTGACAAGGAGCAGCCCATCGGCGTGGTCGTGCAATTCGGCGGACAGACGCCCATCAACCTCGCGGAGCCGCTGTATCAGCAGGGAGTGAAGATATTGGGCACGCCGTTTGAGTCCATCGAAATCGCCGAAGACCGCAACCTGTTCGAGTTGCTGCTGCGCGAACTGGACATCCCCAAACCCGCCGGGCGCGGCGTCACGTCGCTGGATGAAGCCGTGCAGGTCGCTCAAGAGATCGGCTATCCGGTGCTCGTTCGTCCGTCGTTCGTGTTGGGCGGGCGGGCGATGGAGATCGTTTACAACGAACGCGACCTCGTTTCCTACATGCGCATGGCGGTGGACGTAAACCCGAATCGCCCCGTGCTGGTGGACAAATACGTTTACGGCAAAGAGGTCGAGGTCGACGTGATTGCCGACGGCGAGGACTGTCTGCTGCCGGGCATCATGGAGCACATCGAGCGGGCGGGCGTGCACAGCGGCGACAGCATGGCGGTCTATCCCCCGCAGTCGTTGAGTCAGAAGGTGATTGATCAGGTCGTTGAGGACAGCACGCGCCTGGCGCGCGCGCTGAAGGTGCGCGGCTTGATGAACGTGCAATATGTGGTGGAGAACGAGCAGGTTTACGTGCTGGAGGTCAACCCGCGTGCCTCGCGCACCGTGCCGTATCTCAGCAAAATTACCGGCGTGCCGATGGTCAACGTGGCGACGAAGGTGATGCTGGGCAAGACTCTCAAGGAGTTGGGGTATCAAGGGGGACTGTGGCAGACGCCGCCGCACGTCGCCGTGAAAGCGCCGGTGTTTTCCTTCGGCAAGTTGACGCAGGTGGACGTCGACCTCGGACCGGAGATGAAGTCCACCGGCGAAATTATGGGCATTGACGACGACTTCGCCCCCGCGCTTTATAAGGCGATGGTCGCCAGCGGCTATGACGTGCCGCGTCAAGGCGCGATTCTCGTCACCATCGCTGACCGCGACAAAGCCGAAGCCGCCAGCATCATCAAAGGTTTCGCCGACATGGGCTACCGCATCTTTGCGACGGAGGGCACGGCGCAATATCTGAACAACGTGGGTGTAGCGGCGATTCCCGTGAAAAAAATTGAGGACGGACATCCGAACGTGCTGGACTTGGTCACGAACAAAGAAGTCGTGCTGCTCATCAACACGCCCACCGGCGGACGCCGCCAGCATCGCGACGGCATGATCATCCGCCGCGCCTCCGTCGAGCATGGCGTTCCTTGTTTGACCTCGCTCGACACCGCGCGCGCGCTGCTCATCGCCATGACAGCGCGGCGCGGCAGCGACCATTTTCAGTCGTTAGCGATACAGGACTACCTGAGGAGTGACCACTGACCACTGACCTTAAGTCGTTGGTCCTGTGGTCTGTTGTCCTGTGGTCTGTTGTCCATCGAACATGAACCCCTGGCACGACGTTGAGTTTGGCTCGCAAGCACCGGAGATGGTTGAGTGCATCATTGAGATTCCGAAGGGGAGTCATAACAAGTACGAGGTTGACAAAAAATCGGGGCTACTGCGTGTGGACCGCGTACTGTTCAGCGCGGTGCATTATCCCGCGAACTATGGCTTCATTCCGCAGACCTACTGGTATGATGATGACCCGATGGACGTTCTCGTGCTCGGACAGGAATCCGTTGCGCCGCTGTGCATCGTGACCGCGCGGGTGATTGGCGTGATGCAGATGGTGGACGACAAGGGCGAGGACGACAAAATCATCGCCGTCCACGAGAACGACCCTGCCGTGAACCACTACCGCGACATCTCGCAACTGCCGGAACACACGCTGCACGAACTTCAGCGGTTCTTCGAAGAATACAAAGTGCTGGAAAAGAAAGCCGTGCAGTTTGAGCGATTCATGGAACGCCTCGACGCGCAGAACCTCGTGGCAGAGAGCATCAAACTTTACAAGCAGTATTTCAAACGCGGCGGGGTGAGGAAGAGAGCGTCAGTGCCGCGCAGAAAAAGATAAGATACTGCGGATGCGACGATGATTGCCATGAGTGCTCCATGCTTCCGCAGGGGAAACTGCAACATGCCTATGTGGATCACGTTCGACTGCTACGGGACGTTAATTGATTGGGACGCGGGGGTGCGGCGGGTGTTCACGACGCTGCTGAATGAGAAGCAAGCGAAGGTGGACCTGAACGCCTTTCACGTGCGGTGGGAGGAGATTCAGTTCGACTGGATTCAGCGGGAGTATCAGCCATACAAAGAGATTTTGAAAGTCAGTTTGCAGGACGCGCTGAACGAGTTCGGGCTTCCTTATACGGATGAAGACGGCGCGCGTTTTGCGGTGGCGATGCCGACGTGGACGCCGTTTCCCGACGTGAAGCCCGCGCTGGCGGAATTGAAGAAGCGTGCGAAGTTGGCGATTATCTCCAACACGGACAACGACATTCTGCAGAGCAGCGTCGCGTTGATGCAGGTTGATTTCGACGAGCTCGTGACGGCGGAGGACAACCGCCTTTACAAGCCGAACCCGCGCGCGTTTGAGTTAGCAATACAGCGATTCGGCTGCGCGCCGGGCGACGTGCTGCACGTCGCATTTGGGTTCAAGTATGACATCGCTCCCGCGCAGAGCGTCGGCTGCCGTGCCGTCTGGGTGAATCGCTTCAACGAGCCGCGCCCGCCGGGAGCGACGCCGGATTTTGAGGTGAGGGGATTGGAGGAAGTGGTGGGGTGTCTTTTTTTCCCGAACACTTGCCAACCCCGCCCGCCTGTCCTATAATATCCGCCAACAGCATGAGCAGACTTCTGACCTTGTATTTCATCCTCATCGTAATCGCTGTGCTGGCGTGGGTTGCCGTCGTGCGTTCGGCGGCGATACCGGCAGCCGTTGAGGTGGCAACGCTCAAGAGCCTACCGCAGCGGATGACGTTCGCGGACGGCGCGCTGTATTGGCTGGAGATGGACGGTAAGGCGGACGCGCCGTCGCGTCTCGTTCAATTGCGCATAGGCGGCAAGGCGCGGGTGTTGCTATCTGCTGTCAAGATAAAATCCTTCGCGGTGGTCGGGCAGGACGTTTACTTCACCCAAGAAAACTCTTCCTCCGTTCAGCGCATATCGGCGAACGGCGGGCAACCGTCGGACGTGATTCGCAACGCGCAGAACCCAGGCGAAGTGTTCGCTGACGAGAAAAATCTCTACTGGACGGAAACCGCGCCCGCTGCTCTTGCGTTCGCCGCCCATATCCCCATTGCCAATGCTATTTCCACAATCCACCAAGCCTCGCGGGATGGCTCGTCGCCCCGCCTCTTAGCCACCACGGAAAGCAGTGCGCCAACGTTCGCCGGTCGCTTAATTGGCATGTATCAGGACAGTTTTTACTGGGTGGAGTGGCTGTTGGAGGGGCAGGGCACGACGACGACGGCGGTGCGCAAAGTGGACAAAAACGGCAAGGTGTCATTGCTGAGCCTAAGCGCGGGACAGCGCGAGTGCGTGCGGCGCGGGGACGCGCTTTACTGCACGGCGTGGTCGGAGGCGGGGACGCCGCCGGGACGTTACGTATCCATCAAACGCATAAACCTATCGAGCGGTGAAGAAACGACGCTGACCGACTGGTTGGAAAATTCCGGCAGGTTGACCGTCGACGCCAGCGGCGTGTATTATCTTCAGAGTCGTCAGGTCTGGCGCGTGCCCGACGCGCTGCAAGCGGCGGAGGTTGTGGCGAGCGTTGAGGCGATGGATGTGGTCTGCTACGTTCACAACGGTTGGCTGTTTTCCTACAAATTGCCGGGCGCTTCTCAAGCGACCGTGCTCAAGCAACGAGCGTTCAAGCCGCGCAACGCGCTGGCGCGATTCTTTGGATTGGGGATGTGAGGGCAGTGACAAAGCAGGTTTCACCTAAAGTGACCATCCTCGTCCTCCTGCTGACCTTAGGGGTTGTGCAGTTGGTTTACTGGCGGTGGTTGGTATGGACGCCGCGCCGGGGGGGACCGGGGCAGATGCGAGGGGCGATGTTGGATAGCGGTCCTCCTATCCCCATGGGCTTGCCGGAGGTGCAGGTGACGACATTCGCCGGAGGCGCCGAACCGGGTTACAAGGACGACAAGGGCATCATGGCGCGTTTCAATGGACCATCGGGGATTGCGGCGGACCGCGAAGGGAATCTGTTTGTGAGCGATAGCCGCAATCATCGCCTCCGTCGCATTACGCCCGAGGGGGTTGTAACCACCATTGCGGGGGGGGGAGAGGTGGGGACTGTGACGGGCGATTTTGCTGACGGCGCGGCGCGGGCGGCGCGATTCTGGTGTCCGTCAGGGCTGGCGTGGCATCCGCAGAAGGGGCTGTTCATCGCGGACACGGGCAACCATCGCATTCGTCTTCTCACGCCGCAGGGCGAGGTGAGAACAATTGCGGGGGGGGACACGCCGCGCGATGCCAACGGACGCCCCTCTGGTGGCGACGCCGACGGTCCAGCTGCCAACGCGCGCTTTCGGTTCCCGACGGGGCTGGCGCTGGACGGCTCGGGCAACCTGTTCGTTGCCGACACGGGCAATCATTCCGTTCGCAAGATCACGCCCGACGGCAACGTCACCACCATCGCTCGTTTTTCATCCGTAAGGAATCAGATACTCGTTGCCCTGACAAACACGGGCAGCGTCACGGTGCCGATGACGTCGGTGAAAGCCCAGCCCATTGGGAAACAAAACGTCGCCACGCCGACGAGCCTCATCGTGGACAAAACGGGAAATCTCATCATCGCGGATGCGGGCAATCAATGTCTCTGGCAGGTGACACCCAGCGGCGCGGCGAGTCTGCTCATCAAGCCACCGCAGAATGAACAGGAGGGCGCGGACGCCCAGCATTTCATACGTCCGACGGGATTAGTCAGTGATGAGGCGGGTTGGGTCTACGTGACGGATACCGCCATCCACGGGCTGCTGCGCCGCGACGGCGCGGGGAACGTTCTGCTGCTGGCGGGTCGGTATTGGGCGTCGCCGATGGGGTCTTACAACGACGGCGAAGGCAACCGCGCCGGGTTTGCGACGCCCTGCGCTCTGGCGCGCGTCGGCAACGATATTTTCGTGGCGGACTTCGGCAACCACTGCGTGCGGAGGGTGAGTGACATTCCGTGATTGAAATCAAGAACCTGACGAAAATCTACCCCGGCGGCATCGTGGGGGTGCGCGACGTGAACCTGAACATTCAGGCGGGGGTGTTCGGATTGCTCGGTCCGAACGGTTCGGGCAAGACGACGCTCATGCGCATCATGGCGACGCTGTTGGAGCCGACGGAGGGCACGATTACGATTGACGGCTACGACGTGCGGCGCGACCGCCCGCAGATTCGGCGGTTGTTGGGCTATCTGCCGCAGGATTTCGGGCTGTATCCGCACCTGACGGCGTTTGAGATGCTGGACTATCTTGCGCTGCTGTGCGACATCCGAGACGCCGCGCAGCGCAGGCGTATCATTGACGACGCGCTGGAGCGCGTGCACCTTACCGAAGTCCGCGACCGCAAAGTCGGCACGTTTTCCGGCGGCATGAAACAGCGCGTCGGCATCGCGCAGGCGATTTTGAACGCGCCGCGTTTGCTCATCGTCGACGAGCCAACGGCGGGACTGGACCCCGAAGAGCGGGTGCGAGTGCGCTCGCTCCTGTCGGAGTTGGGTGAAGGGCGCGTCATCATCTTGTCTACGCACATCGTCGAAGACGTGCTGGCAGTCGCGGACGCGCTCGCCATCATGCACCGGGGACGGGTCTCGTTCAGCGGCACAGCGGCGGAACTTCTCGAACAAGTGGCGGGGCGCGTGTGGCAGTTGGAGTTGGAGCGCAAAGAGTTGGCGGAAATCAAAGAGCAGTATCACATCACCTCCGTGCTCCGCGCCCGCGACAGCATACAGGTGCGCCTGATTGCCGACGGCATCGAACACCCGCACGCGGTCGCCGTCGAGCCGACGTTCGAGGATGCGTATATCTGGCTGATGGGGCAATGAATGGAGTGATGGAGCCGTGGAGTGCTGGAGTATTGCTTTGTCCATTGCTCCATCACTCCATCACTCCATTCGTTCGGAAGATGACTCAACTGACGTTGTTGCTCGGCTTCGCCCGGCACGAACTGCGGCAGGGGCGGCGCAGCCCGGAGTTCTGGGTCATCCTCGTCATCGGGGCAGTGGCGACGTCGGTGCCCTGCTCGCAGGCGGGCACGACGGCGGGGCTGGCGGGTTACGTCGCCGGGCAGACAGCCATGATTGTGCTGGGCTTTTTGGGGATGATTTGGTTCTCGCTCGCGGCGTGCCGCGACGTGTTGACGCGAGCGGACTCGCTGATTTTGTCGAAGCCGAGTTCGGGCGAAGCGATTGTGCTGGGCAGGTTTCTGGGCAACTACGGTGTCGTGCTGCTGCTGTTGATAGGCGAACTCATCGCGGGCGCGGCGGCGCAGACACTCGTCGCCAAAACGCCGTTCGCGCCGATGGCGTACGGACATGCCTTCATGCGCAGCCTCACGCCGCTGTTTTTTTTGGGCGCAGCCGCCTACAGCCTCAGCCTACTGTTCAACACGCCTGTGACGGGGCTGCTGGTCATCACGTATTGGACGTACGTTCTCACGGGCAAAACTTATCTTCGCAGCATTTACAACTGCGCTCTGACGCAGAACGCGGCAATTTACATCTTGTTCGGCTGTGGGGTGCTGGCGCTGGCGGCGATGCTTTACCATCCCAAGCGGCGGGGGGCGCAACCGTTCCCGACGAGTTGGGGCGCTGCCGCCGCCGTGCTGTTTGCCATCGGCGCGATTTGGGGCGTGCACAAGGTTCGCACCACGCAAGACTTTCCGTTTCAGTTCGTCCCGCTGACGGAGGCGATGCGGGGGCAGCACGTCAGCCTGAGACAACGCGCCCCCGGTTTTTGGCTGCCCGACCAGTGGGGACGCACAACGCGGTTGGAAGAATATCACGGGAAAATTCTGGTCATCGGTCTGTGGTCGCCCGACGAGCCAGCGTCAGCGGATTTGTTGAACGCGCTCGCGTCCGTGCGGCAGAAGTATCCGAAGGACAAAGTTGTTCCCATCGCTATCGGTATCAGCGATGACCACGCCGCGCCCCGTCACGTGGCGCTGGACGGCGGCTACGACTTCCCCGCCGTCACCGACATCGGCGCGCGCGTGACGCAGCCCTACGACCAAGGCTCACCGCTCGCCAGCGCGTACGACGCCAATAACTTGCCGATGCTCGTCATCACCGACCGTCGGCGCGTGGTGACGTTCATTCAAAAAGACTTTTCGGGCACAAGCACGGCTGGGATAGAACTCATGATTGACGCGCTGGTGAAACAGCAGTTCTCATAGTCAATGGGTTAATGGGTCAATGAAATGATTGACTCATTGACGCATTGACGCATTGACTCGTCGAACATGCTTCTCCGCTACAATGTGCGCATTCTGTTGGGCAACACGGTCTGGCTGCTCGTTGTGCCGATAGCGTCCAGCCAAATCATCGTGATTTGGAACATGTCGCTGGCGAACACGTTCAGCGACGCGACGGCGGCGAAGACGGCGGAGTTGCTCGCGCCGCTGTGGGCGGCGTTGTTGTGCGCGCATACGCTGGGGCAGGAGTACCGTAGTCGCTTGGATGAGATGACTTTCTCCAAACCCTTTTCCGTCAACCGCCTCGTCCTCCTGCGTCTGGCGGCGATTTTCGCGCTCGTTCTCTTGCTCACCGTGGCAACGCTGGGATCCTTTGCCCTCTGGCTCAAACCGTTTCCGTTGGTCTCCGTGCTGCTTGCTGGAATTCCCTCGATGCTATTTCTGGGGACGCTCGCGCTCTTTCTGACCGCGTTGTGGCGCAACCCGCTATTAGGGTTCGGAGCCGCCGCGCTTTACATGGCGCTGGACTGGATGAAAGGCATGTCGCTCAACCCGCTGCTGACGCTGCACAGTTTTGCCGAGTCCGTGATGGCAACGATGAATCCGCTGGCGCAGCATTGGTACCTCAACAAAATCGTTCTTCTCGTCATCACCGCGATTCTTTACGTCCTGCACGGACGCATTGTAGCGCGCCCCGCCGGGGGAGTGCGCCACTGGCGCACCGTCGCCAAGAACGTGGGCGTGCCGGTGGGAGTCTTTCTGCTCTGCATCTTCAGCGGCGCCACCTACAAAATCTACGTGGGTATGCGTCAGGAGGCGCTCTTCCCTGACCGCGCGTGGGACTGGTATCACCGCGAGTTCGAGGGCGATAGTCAGGTCAAGGTCTACGCCCCTTTGCCGGTGGCTTGGATGTTCGGACCGGCGTTTGCCCACTACGTCGGGCAGCCGTTTCCCGGCGTGAAGGAACGCAATCTGTTTCCCGACCTGCCCGCTGAGTTGGGCATGAAGTTGACGCGCTGGCAAATCGCCGCCCTGAAATATCCCGGCAGCCGTTGGGCGGACAACGCCCTCTACGAGTTCGGCAAAGCGTGCGAGGCGCTGGTCGCCCATTCCGCGAACCCCAACCTGAACGCGCTCCAAGTGGACGTCCTCGTCTACCGCCAGAAATCCGCGGACGCCTTTGAACGCTTGGCGCGGGCGTATCCCGACAGCGTGTTCGCGCCCATCGGACTGTCGCACCTGAACATCGTCGCCGGGCAACTCCAGAATCCGCGCAAGCAGCGCTGGGCGCAGGAGACGCTGGTGCAGCGTTATCCCGACCACCCCAAGACCTGGGAGGCTGCCCAGATGCTCGCCGAAAGTTATGAGAAGGAAAACCGCCTCGAAGAAATCCTGCCCCTGCTGCGCCGCATCGCCCACCACGCGCCCCTGACCACCAAACCCTCCGCGCTGCTGTTCCTTGCTCAAAAATTAGCCCGTCTGAACCAGCCCGACGAAGCGCGTCAATTCTATCAGCGCGCCCTCACCGCCGCCCGCGACGGCATCGCCACCCTCCAATCCGACGACGCAACTCTCACCCCCGCCGACAAACGCCGCGCGCTGACCACGATGGAGGAGGTCATGCACGAGGCGCAGAGGGTGTTGAAGGAGCGTTGAAATCGCACGCTACAAAAGAGGATAGGCGAAGGTTATCTAAACGCGCTCACACAGCGCGCAGGTCGCCGAGGTCGCCGAGAGCCACTACCGCATCGTAGCGAACGGACTCCTCTGCCTCTTGCGTCGCATTGAGCAGAGGTTCGTATGCCCGATGGTCGCCGCCAGGTTGTCCACCGCGCAGGTGGTGTAACCGGCTTTTTGCAGACGTTCGGGCAGCCAGGGCGCGTCGCGCGACAGTTGTTTCTCCCCGCCGTGCGAAACGATTTGATGCGTGATGGGATGCTGTCCCGTGAAAATCGTCGTGAACGCCGGCTGCGTCGGAATGCCCGGCGCGAAGAGGCTCTCACCCACCACGCCCTGCTGCGCGAGGGTGTCAATGTTTGGGCTGGTATTGCGCGCATAACCGTAACAACCGAGATGGTCGGCACGGAGGGTGTCAATGACGATGAGGAGGAGGTTGGGTTTGGTCATCACACTGTCAGTAGATTATCCAGATGCGTTATTGTGCCTGTTTCGGGATTGAATATCGTCAGACCTTCGGTTTGTGCGGCGCGGAGCAACCGCTGGTCGGCGGAGAAGAAAAGCAGCCTGTCGCCTTGCGGTTGCAAGCGGCTGTGGATTTCCAGCGCGGTTTGCAAGTGAAGGGCATCGGTCGCGTTGAGGTTGTGCGCGAGAATAAGACGACCAGATGCCCGAATGGAGTAGTTGCGGACGGACATGAGGCGTATCGCACGGCAGTCGGTTTCCAAATTGACTTGCTCTACGTTGAAAACCGATTGGCTGATTTGTCCGGCATTGCGCCGCCGGTTGAGTGCGGACAGGATTTCTGTGTATCCCGCCCAAGAGGAGTAAAGTTGTCGCTGCGGGCGCAGAAGTTGAGCAAACAGATGGTTTGTAACATCTCTGCCCACTTCCACAATATAGCGCTTCAACCAAGCGCTTGGTTCGATGTAAACATATAGCATGACTACTCCTCACGCATCCGCATAATCTCACGACTGCCCCAGTTCTCGGGCATCCCTTCTGCCATGGCTTTCGCGGCTTCGTCTAATGTCATCTCTGGCACGTAGTCAGGCGGGATGCCGAGCACTTCACGAACGAGTTTGAATGCGGCTTCCTTCTCCTCGTCGCTGACTTCCTCCCATTCTTCATCCTCTTCTCGCTCAAAATCCGCCAGTGGGTCGTGCCCGTCGGGCAACTGCTCCACCGCCGCCCGCAGTTCGTTTAACTGCGTCTGCATGGTGTCAATGCGCTGAAGAATCGATTCTTTCGTCATCGGAAATCGCCTCCACAGGGGATTATACAGGGGGCGTTGGAGAGTGTCAATGACGCTGAAGAGACTTAATCGTCACGCGGAAGGAAGAATCTCAAACGCTCGCCTCATCCGTTGAGTCTCCGATTTCCTTCAACCAATAGGCAACCACCTCACGAACCTCCGGCTCTGAGTCCATCAACATTTGGTTCAGAACAGCCAATGCGCGGGATCCACCTAAATTTGCAAGGGCTTCTGCTACTCTGATGCCCACCCACTTATCCTCGTCAGTTGAGAGTTTGGCTAAAAGTTCAATGGCACGGACGTCACCAATTCTTCCAAGAACGTTAGCAGCCGACTGGCGCATTTCGGGGTCAAAATGGTTCAATATCTCGATAAGTGGCTCGACGGTTGGGTTTCCCAATTTGGCGAGAGCAATTGCCGCAGCCCCCGACGTAGGCACATCGTCCCCCTGGAGCATCTGCAAAAGTGGATCAATGGCGCGCATGTCGCCGAGGTCACCGAGAGCTATCACCGCATCGTACCGAACAGCCTCCTCTGCATCTTGCGTTGCATTGAGCAGAGGTTCGTATGCCCGATGGTCGCCAATCTTGCCCAACGCATAAGCGGCGCGATAACGCACCTTGGTATTTTCACTTTGCAGAGCCCCAATCAGAGGCACAACGGCGATTGAGCCGATTTCGATGAGAGCCTGCTCTGTTGAAAAACTGAGGTCATCATCTTCGCTGGCGAGTTGTTGGACGTAGCGAGATATCTGCTCTTCGCGCATCTGAGAACACCCTGCCTCCTCATCCTTGCTGAACCAATCCCATCCGTTTCATCCGACTCTGTCGCGGGGCTGTCGCCCTCTTCCAAACTGGATTTGGACAAGATAAAGTTGCGCCTAAATCCGGTTTGGAAGAGGGCGACAGCCCCGCGACTCCAGCGCAGAAAGAGTGAAATTCAACTAACAAAGCACTACTCCTCCACCCTCACCGCTCCCTCTCCCAACAACCCTTCCACCGCCCGACGGAACGCTTTGTTGGGCTGCACAGCGTATTTCTCGCCCAAACGCAGCCGCTTCCATCCGCCGTTTTGCGGCAGGTGGAGGATGACGCGCAGCGTGCCTTCGTATTCGGGCAGGAGTTGTTGGAGTTCCTTGAGCGTTTTTTCGTTGGCTCTGTCGCGCTGAACGATGATATGGACGAGAGATGAGGGATGAGCAACTGCCGACTGCCGGCTGCTCACGGCGGACTTGCCGTTCGGTTTTCCGTTCACTGCCGACTGCCGACTGCCGACTGCCGACTTCATAGGGTCTTCCTCCGTTTCTGTCTCGGGGGCTGATTCCAACGCAGCGTCGGGTTCGAGGACGATAATTTCGTCGGCGAGGATTTTCATTTCGACTTCTTCGATAGCGGCGTCTTCGTCGTCGCCGTTGCTCGCGCTACCTCTGCCGCGTGAGGTGGCGGGGTCGAGTTTGCCTTTGACCAGCAGCAGGGCGTCCTGTTGAATCAGCGCGCTGCACTTCTCGAAGACGCTGGGGAACGTGACAACTTCCACCTCGCCGGTGAAGTCCTCTAATTTGAAGAAGCACATGGGGGCGCCTTTGCGGGCGGTGATATGGCGCAGTTCGGTGACCATGCCGCCGACGGTGACGACTTGGTTTTCGCGCTGACTGGGCAGTTGGTCGAGCGTGTGCGTGATTTTCTTTTCCAACGTGCGGCGGACGCTGAGGAGCGGCGGGTCGGAAATCGTGATGCCGAGCAGTTCCTTCTCCCACGCCCGCTTGAGTTCGGGCACGTCGGGTTCATCGGGCAACTCGCCCGTCGCCTTCATCGCGCCGACGCCGTTCGTCACGCCAACGCCCACATCGCCGAACATGCTGATTTGCCCGGTCGCCTGATCCTGCTGCGCTTTCAAGCCGCGCTCCATCGCGCCGTCGAGCACTTCCAGCATCGCCCGACGACTGCTGTGCAGAGAATCAAACGCGCCCGCTTTGATGAGCGTTTCCGCCGTCGCCTTGTTGACCGCGCGCTGCGGCACGCGCTCGCAGAAATCAAAGAGGGACACAAACTTGCCGCCCTCGCGCCGCGCGTCCAGGATGGCTCGGACGGCGGCGCTGCCGACGTTCTTGATGGCCAGCAACCCAAAGCGCAGGTTGTCGCCGACGATGGTGAACACTTCGTCGCTCTCGTTCACGTCCGGCAGCAGCACGTCAATCCCCATCTTGCGACACTCGTTGACGCCCGCCGTGAGTTTGTCCTTCTTTTCCAGAATGGTCGAGAGTTTTGCCGCCATGAACTCCTGCGGGTAGTTGGCTTTGAGGTAGGCGGTCTGATACGACACAATCGCGTAGCCTGTGGAGTGGCTGCGGTTGAATCCATAGCCGCTGAACGTTTCCATGCGCGAGAAGATTTCTTCGGCGATTTTTCGGTCCACGCCGTTCTGCACGCAGCCGTTGAGAAACAACTCGCGCAGCGACTGCATCTTTTCAACTTGCTTTTTCGCCATCGCGCGCATGAGGATTTCGGCTTGCGGCGGCTCGAACCCCGCGAGGTCAACGGCGATGCGCATGACCTGCTCTTGGTACGTAATGACCCCGTTCGTATCCTTGAGAATCGGCTCCAATTTCGAGTGCAGGTATTGCGGCTTCTCGCGCCCGTGCCGCACGGCGACGAACTTGGGAATTTCCTCCATCGGTCCGGGGCGATACAGCGCGAGGATGGCGATGATGTGCTCAAAGTTGTCGGGTTTCAGGTCTTTGAGCAATTGTCTCATCCCCGAACTTTCCATCTGAAAAACGCCATATCCCTCGCCGCGACTCAACAGTTCGTAGGTCTTCTGGTCATCCAGCGGCAAGTTGTCAAGGTCCACCTCAATCCCGCGCCGCTCCTTGATGAGCCGCAGGGTTTCGCTGATGACAGTGGAGTTGTCCAAGCCGAGAAAGTCCATCTTCACCAAGCCGACCTTTTCAATCGTCGGACCTTCAAACTGCGTCACCACCACGCTTTTGCCTTTGGACTCCATCCGCTGCAAGGGCACGACCTCGTCGAGCGGGAAGCGGGAAATCACGACGCCGCAGGCGTGGACGCTGGTGTGTCGCGTCAACAACTCAATCGTCTGCGCCGCGTCGAGCATCTGCTTGATCTGCGGGTTGCCCTCGTAAAGTTCCTTGAGTTCTTTGACCGTCTCCAACGCCTGCTTGATGGGGATGTATTTGACCGGGTTGACGGGGATGAGTTTGGACACGCGGTCCACCGTCGCCAGGTCAATCCCCATCACGCGCCCGACGTCGTGCACGGCGGCGCGCGACTTCAACGAACCGAACGCGATAATTTGCGCCACCTTGTCCTCGCCGTATTTCTGCGTGACGTAATGCAGAATCTCATCTCGTCTTTCGGGCGGGAAGTCCACGTCAATGTCGGGGTTGCTCTCGCGGGCAGGGTTCAAGAACCGCTCAAAATAAAGCCCATACTTGATGGGGTCAACGTCGGTGATGCGCAGCAGATACGACACGATGCTGCCCGCCGCCGAGCCGCGCCCCGGTCCGACGGGGATGCCGCGGTTCTTGGCGTAGTTGATGAAGTCCTGCACGACGAGGAAGTAGCCCGCATAGCCCTTCTGCGTGATGACTGAGAGTTCGTATTTCATCCGCTCCTCCGCCTTCTCGCGGTCGGCGGCGTTCGGATAACGTTGGAGCAAGTTCTGTCGGCAGAGGAATTCGAGGTAGGAATTGAGCGTGTGATTCTCCGGCACCTCAAAATGCGGAAAGTGTGTCTTGCCCAACTCAAGTTCGACGTTGCACCGCTCGGCGATTTCCAGCGTGTGGCGCAGCGCTTCGGGCACGTCGGCGAACCGCTCCGCCATCTCCTGCGGCGTCTTGAGGTAGAACTCGTCGCCGTAACTCAAGCGGTCGGCGTCTTTGAACGTCTTCTTCGTGCCGATGCACAGCAGAATGTCCTGAATCTTCCAGTCCTCGCGGTTGGTGTAGTGCGAATCGTTTGTGCAGATGAGCGGGATGCCTGTCTCCCGCGAAATTTTGATGAGCGCCTCGTTTACCATGTCTTGCCCGCGAATGCGGTGGCCCATGAGTTCGAGGTAAAAGTTCTCTCTCCCAAAAATCTCGCGGTACATCTCTGCCCGCTTTTTGGCTTCCAGATATTTCTTCGCCTGAATCATCTGCGGAATCTCGCCGCCCAGACAGGCGGAAGCGCCTATCAACCCCTCGTGGTATTTGTTCAACAGTTCATGGTCAACGCGCGGCTTGTAGTAGAAGCCTTCGAGGTGCGCGGCAGTCGTCAGTTTGATGAGGTTTTTGTAACCCGTCTGGTCCTTCGCCCACAGCGTGAGGTGACAGAAGTTTTTCTCGTCCTGTCCCCGGCGGGCTTCCTTCTCAAAACGCGAACGCGGCGCAACGTACGCCTCGACGCCGATGATGGGTTTGATGCCTTGCTTCTTGCACGCCTCGTAGAAATCAATCGTGCCGTACATAACACCGTGGTCGGTCAGAGCGACGGCAGGCATGTCCATCGAGGCGGCTTTTTGGGCGATATCGGCAACGCGCGACGCGCCGTCGAGAAGGCTGAATTCAGAATGAACGTGGAGATGAACGAAGTCCGTTTTTGATGCCATAGCCCTACGGTCCTTTCTGCGATGAAGTTCGGTAATAAGAAGTTGACCGCACGTTATAATAGCACAAGACCGGAGGGATGTAAAGTTAAAATTTGGGAGCGCGCCCAATCCCATTTTTTTCTCTCTTCAGGAGGACGCACGCTCTCGGCGTGTAATTATATGAGGGGTGTGCATAAATCGCATCAGGTCATCACCGCCATCAGGTGCGAGATTTCACGCAACGGCAGATGCCAAACACTGTTGGCAACCAT
>FWPU01003612.1_pt1:25000-38490 | contig 38490 bp, 31 predicted proteins | sample 2228361 | NCBI WGS metagenome assembly FWPU01 (sample SAMEA103939777, study PRJEB20133) | metagenome | reverse complement strand
CATCGCCTTCTTCCCGCAGCACTTTCTCGGGTTGGCCGGCATGCCGCGGCGCATCCCGGACTACGCGCTACAGTTTACCGAGTTCAACCAGTGGTCCACGGTGGGCGCTTTCCTGCTCGGGTTCGCGCAGCTTATCTTCCTCTACCTGGTCATTCAGACCGTGCGCGGTGGCGAGCGCGCCACCGATCGGGTCTGGGAGGGTGCCGAGGGCCTGGAGTGGACACTGCCCTCGCCGGTGCCGTACCACACCTGGGAGACGGCGCCGAAAATCAAGTGACGGATGCCTCACGAGCTTGCTGTCTACATAGGGGCTGAGATGGCTGACATGGCAAGAGACGACCAGTCGCAACGGCGCAGCATCGTGATTACCGCCATTGCGGCTGCGGCTGTCGCGCTCATGTTTTACGTGCTCACCTTCCTGAAGGTCTGGCAATGAGCGACAGACAGGAAATCGTGCATGCCAACCGGCGGCTGGTCCTCGTCCTCTCGAGCGTGGCAGTCGGCATGTTCGCCTTCGGCTATGCGCTCGCGCCGCTCTACGAGCGCCTTTGTCAGGCACTTGGCATCGGCGGGCGCACCGCGCGCGCGAACGCCGAAGAGGTCGCCCATGTCGAGGTGGACCGCAGCCGCACCGTCACGGTGGAATTCACCGGCCAGGCGATGGCTGGGTTGCCGTGGGAGTTCCGCCCACTGGTGAACAAGCTCGAGATACACCCGGGCGAACAGGCCCAGGTCGAGTACCTCGCCCGAAATCTTTCGGGAGAGACGATCGTTGCACAGGCCGTGCCGAGTGTTACACCCGGGGAGATCGCTGGGCATTTCAAGAAGCTCGAGTGCTTCTGCTTCACGCGCCAAGCGCTCCGTCCCGGCGAAACGCGCAGGATGCCCGTAATCTTTGTCGTCGATCCCAGGATCGACAAGGACACGCACACCATCACGCTTTCCTACGCCTTCTTCAACACCGACAAGGCGCAGGCGATGCGGTTTGGAGGCACACCACTCGCCCAGGGCACGGCATCGCACAGCAATCACACCGCGCACGCCTCTCACCCTGGCAGCTGAGACGGTTCACGAAACTCTTGACAGAAAGGGGAATAAACAAATGGCCACTGCGAATAGCCACTACTATCTGCCAAACCCCGCGCCTTGGCCAGTCATCACCTCGGCCGGGCTGTTCCTGCTGGCGCTTGGCTTCGTCTTGACGATCAACGATATCGGTGTGGGGCCGTGGTCCATGCTCGCCGGGGCGGCGACTATCGTCTGGATGATGGTGCGCTGGTTCGGCCAGGTCATCCACGAGAGCGAGGCTGGTCTGTACAACATGCAGGTGGACCGCACGTTCCGCTGGGGCATGGCGTGGTTTATCTTCTCCGAGGTGATGTTTTTCGCAGCGTTCTTCGGCGCGCTCTTCTACGTGCGTATGTTTGCAGTGCCTTGGCTCGGTGACACCGAGCTGCTCTGGCCCGGCTACGAGGCCACCTGGCCGACCGCCGGCCCCAAGGGGCCGTTGCCGATCGAGCCCGACGCGGTAGCCGGCCCGGGTCAGTTCTCGCCTATGGCCGCCTGGGGCATCCCTGCGATTAACACGCTGATCCTGCTATCGTCGGGCGTAACGGTGACGATCGCGCACTGGGGTCTGCTCAAGGGCAACCGTGCGCAGCTCATCACCTGGCTGTTCCTGACGATCGTGCTGGGCATCACGTTTCTCGCGCTGCAGGCTTATGAGTATGTACACGCCTACATCGAGATGGGCCTGACGTTGAAGACCGGCATCTACGGGGCCACTTTCTTCATGCTCACCGGCTTTCACGGATTTCACGTCACGATCGGCACCATCATACTGATCACGATCCTGGGGCGTGCGCTGAAAGGCCACTTTCTCCCCGACCGGCATTTCGCCTTTGAGGCAGCCGCCTGGTACTGGCACTTCGTGGACGTGGTCTGGCTGTTTCTGTTTATCTTCGTGTACTGGCTGTAAACACCAGCGTGCTAAATAAAACGGCGCTGCCGGTTGACGGTAGCGCCGTTTTTCCGTTGACGCCCGCCCGGGGAATGACGCAGACGCAGGAAATGCAGGGATTTTCTAGGGTTAGCTTCGCGACCTCTGCGCGAGCGCACGCTCTCAGCGTTGTTTGCCAGGGCGTTTATTTAGGTTTTCTCGTCAATGGAGGTGCTCTAGTATGTAGATGCTCTAGTAACGCCGCAACAGGCCGATACCTGCCGGTGGGAGGATGCCGAAATGGAACCCCGCCATGAGCAGCAAGAACAGCGTCACCGACAACCCGATGCGCCAGGTAAGCGCCCGCGCGACAAGGTCCCCGCGTCCCTGATTCTTGAACAGGAACACCAAGGCGGAGAACAGGCTGGCGAAGATGGCCAGCAGCATCACGACCACGACCAGTTTTATCCACATCGGCATGTGCTCACGCGACGTAGAGGCAAGTAAGCCATTATATACTAGGCGGGGCCGTCCTGAACGACAGGGATATACGTGTCTATAAGGGGATGACGCGCTATAGCTCGCCCCGCTGCGTGCGGCGTTCTCCGAGATCGCTATGAGGCACTACTTCCGCCCGGGCCTGGCACCGACCCTCCTGCTGATCGTATGCCTGCCGGTGTTCGTGGGGCTCGGTTTCTGGCAGCTCGAGCGCGCCGATGAAAAGCTGCGCCTGCAGGCTGAATACGACGCACGTGCCGGCAGTCCGCCGGTTACAATAGCCCCCTACCCACAGACCCCTGGCGAGCTGCAGTTTTACCGCGTGCGGGCGCGCGGTCACTATGATTCCGGCTACCAGATACTGCTTGATAATCGCGTGTACCAGGGTCGGGCCGGTTATCACGTGATCACGCCGCTAAAGGTCGAGGGTGGCGAGGCGCGTGTGTTGGTCAACCGCGGCTGGGTGCCGCTCGGGACCGCGCGCGCGCAACTGCCGGACATCGAGGCGCCGCTTGGCCTACAGGAGATCACGGGCATCGCCACGGTCCCGGCCGAGAAGGTTTTTAGTCTTGGCGATCCCACCCCGGTCTCGACCCACTGGCCGCAGGTCTGGCAGCACATGGATTTGGGGCGCTATGCTGCACTCGTGCCATTTCCGCTGCAGCCAGTGGTGGTGCTTCTCGACCCCGCGTTGCCTGGCGGTTACGTGCGCGAATGGCAGCGTCTCGATACTGGCATCGCTGTGCACCAAGGCTACGCCGTGCAGTGGTTCGCGCTGGCCGCAGCCCTGCTCGGGGGCTATCTTTTCTACGGTCTGCGCGCAAGGCGCCGATCCGCCGATTCCGAACAAGGCCCATGACCGAGACCGATCCCATCCCCCACCCGCGTCGCGGCCGGCTAGTGTTGTTTCTGCTTGCCGGCGTATTTCTTTGCGGCTTCCTGATCGCTTATGCCCTCTACTTCTTGGGCTGGCGGCCGGCGCGCACTGGCAACTACGGTGAGCTCATCCTGCCGCCGCGGCCGCTTGCTGCCGTGGGTGCCTTCGCGACCCTCGAGGGTGGCACGCTCGGCCCGGATGCGCTCCGGGGCAAATGGACCTATGTCAGCTTCGCCACCGGCGACTGTTCGAGACCCTGTGTGCAAAACCTCTATAAAATGCGCCAGGTAGTGGCCGCCCAGGGCAAGGATGCGCCGCGCGTGCAGCGCTGGCTGGTGGTCACCGACACGTCCGCCCTCGATTGGTTGCGTGACGCACTCGAGGAATACCCTGGCATGCAGGTGATCATCGGGCCGCGCGCGACCGTGCAGGCATTCGCCCGACAGTTCATGCTATTTTCTGGCAAGTCGTCTGAAAACCCGAACCGCATCTACCTTGTGGACCCGCTCGGCAACCTTATGATGCGCTACCCATCCGACGCCGACGCGAACGGAATGCGCAAGGATCTCGCGCGGCTGCTGCGGGTGTCGCGGATCGGCTGATGGCGCGTATCAGCAAGCCGGTACGTTTCTTCTACATGGCGCTGATCGCGAGCGGGCTCGCGTTTGCAGCAGTGGTGTTCAACGCCTACACGCGCCTGTCAGAGGCCGGTCTCGGCTGCCCCGACTGGCCGGGCTGCTACGGCAAGCTCATCGCGCCCATCACTGCGCAGGACCCAGCCCTAATTGCGCAGCTCAAGGCCGAACGAAGCCCCGAGAAGCGCGCCTGGAAGGAAATGGTAAGCCGCTATCTCTCGGCGGCGCTCGGCCTCGTGCTGCTACGCCTCGCCTGGCTCGGTTGGGAACTCAAGCGGCGCCGTCGCAGCCAGCAGGTCATCATCCCGGCCTTGACGCTGGCGCTGGTCATGGCCTTGTCGGTGCTCGGCTTGCTCACCTTTAGCCACCAGTTCAAACCGCTCGTCATGCAGACACAGTTGCTCGGCGCTGTGGCGGTCGTGAGCCTGCTGTGGTGGATCGTACTGCGCGAGCAGCGTTTCTTTATTCCGGTTTGCGCAAGCCCCGTAACGCGTGCCATCCGCCCGCGTGTGTGGATTGCGCTCGCCATCGTGGCCGGGCAGATCGTACTCGGCGGCTGGTCCATGGTGAATTACGCCGGCCTTGCCTGCCCGGACTTTCCCAAGTGTCAGGGCGTGTGGTGGCCGGAGATGGACTTCGTTGCGGCTTTTACGCTGTGGCGCGACCTCGGTCTTGACTACGAGAGCCGTCTGCTCGACCTGCCGGGTGCGACCGCTATCCACATGGGACATCGTGTAGGGGCGCTCATCACTGCTATGTACGTGGGTTGGCTGGCTATGCACGTGCTGCGCGTGGGCAATGAGGCGTATCTCTGTCGCTATGGCGGGCTTGTGCTGTTGATGTTATTGTTAGTGTCCACGCTCGGGATCATTTCCGTGGTGGCCCATCTGCCGCTGGCCGTGGCGGTGGCTCACAATGCCGCAGCGGTGCTCCTGCTCCTGAGCCTGGTGACGCTTTACCATGTGGTGCGCCCCGTGCGCACCTGACAGACCGAGAGAGCGGATGATGAAACCGCAGACCCCCGCGGCGGTGCAGGCTGCGACTCGCCGGCGTCAGCGCCTGGCGGCGCTCGCGCGCGAGTACTTCGAGCTGACCAAGCCGCGTGTGGTGGCGCTGATCGTTTTCACCGCCGTGGTCGGCATGTTCCTGTCCACGCCTGCGGGTCTGCCGCTCGACCGTTTCCTCCTCGGCACGCTCGGCATCGCGCTCGCTGCCGCCTCGGCCGCGGCCTTCAACCACGTTCTCGACCGTGAAGTCGATGCCACGATGGCGCGCACCCGCCATCGCCCCTTGCCAACCGGTCAGTTGAGCGCGCAGGAGGCCGTGGGCTTTGCCATAGCCATGGGCATCGCCTCCATGCTGATCCTGACACTCGGTGTCAACATCCTCACCGCTGTGCTAACCTTTGCCTCGCTCATCGGCTACTCGATCGTCTACACCGTCTACCTGAAGCGCGCCACACCACAGAATATCGTGATCGGCGGTGCTGCTGGTGCCGCCCCCCCGGTGCTCGGCTGGTCAGCGATCACTGGAAAAGTCACGCCCGACGCGCTGCTACTGTTTCTCATCATCTTCGTCTGGACTCCGCCGCATTTCTGGGCGCTTGCGCTCTTCCGGCGCGATGAATACGCCCAGGCCAAAGTGCCCATGTTGCCCGTGACCCACGGCGAGGCATACACGCGGCTACAGATACTGCTTTATACGATCCTACTTTGTGCGGCTAGCCTCATGCCATTTGCCACGCGCATGAGCGGTTGGTTGTACCTGAGCGGGGCGCTTGTGCTCGACGCTGGTTTCCTGTACTACGCTGTGATGCTCTACCGTCGCTATAGCGATGCGCTCGCACGCAAGACCTTCCGATACTCTATCCACTATCTCGCACTGCTCTTCGCGCTGCTGCTCATTGACCACTACCGCCTCTTCATCCACGGTGCCCTACAATCCGCCCTCTACGGTTGAGCAATCGTGGAACACGCTTGCCTTACTTCGCAAGAAGGCCAACCCCACCGCTTGCCCACGAAATGGAATGGGCGAAGAGACAATGACCGCAGGGGTAATACGACCCGACTCAGTTGGCCCATTCGCCTGAGCCGTTTGGCGCGAGGGCCTAAAGAGTGGCGAAGCGAACCGCGTGGCGGCAAATTTCCTGATCCGTGCGCATGCCTTGGCACAAGGCGCGAGCGGCTACTCACGCGGAAGGGCGGTTTCTGTCGCGGCTCCTTCGCGAGTCTCTCGAGCTGATCGATCCAAGCCGGCAGCCTGCGCCACGTGAACATAGAGCCGTTTCGGCCGCATACCCTGCACTTGAGGGTGAATGTCGAGATCAAAAATTTATCTGCTGACCTGCGCGAGGGTTTCTCTACAACCGGATTGCACTAACAGCCAGATTTTCTGCATGTCATCCTCGTTGACACCCTGCCAGGACAAACCGCGCTGGGATGACAATGTGCGGTCCTTGTTCAAAGTCCCCACAAGGATGCAGGCGTGCGGCAAGAAGGTCGCGTTCACGGAGCTACGGAGGCAGACGTGGTCTTCGGGCGATGCGTTTTTCTGGTGGTGGATTTTTTCTTTTTGTGAAAGCTTCGCAATGTGTTATCTTGTGCGCATTAGGCGTGCACGAGTGCGCGATCCCTTGGGAAAAGGCCAGCATTCGCCAGCCCCGCGAGAGGTATGCGGCACATTGTCCGGAATCACGCGAAGAGAGTGATTCCCGATCGCGACCGGCCGGTAAAGTGCCTGGTACCGGTCACGGAGGCTGCCGCTGGGCGGCGGGGTTCGTGCAAGGGCTTGCGCGACTCGACCCGGCCCCGGGACAACCCCGTTCGGATGTATCGTCGCGGCCCGTGACGAAGAGCGGGCCCGATTAAGCACCGTCACAAACCAGCCGGTATACCGTACCGAAGGACAGCCTGTCTGTCGACACGAGCAGTCCCTGCAAGATTTTGATTATCGAACCAGACAGTGATCAAGTCGAGGGGTGAAGGTCGGAGACGGCGCATGTCATCATCTTTGAGCTAGACAAGATCGAATGCGACTCGATTGACGCGCGCATGGCTCGTATGAAAGAGCAAAGCAGGGAAGAATGCAGCAGGTCGCTTTTCGCCTTTGAACAAGATTGTCTGCGCGCCTATTCCATGGTTTGTCTGGGCGCGGAGGTGCTCGAGGAGGCGAGCCCGCTGTCGGCCAGGACCTTGGGGCGAGATCAGCCGCTTCGAACTATGGATGGCATTCAGCCCGTCTGCGCCATGCGCTTGGCTAAGAAAGGGTTCCTGTGTCACGATTATCGTCTTACAGAAATGGCGGCACAGATGGCACTCGATGTGATCATATGATCAAAGTTGGCATTCTCGGCGGGACGGGCTATACCGGCGTCGAGCTCCTGCGACTGCTTGCGCAACATCCGCAGGTTGAACTTGTGGTCATTACCTCGCGCGGCGAGGCGGGCAAGAAGGTGGCGGATTTCTTCCCCAGTCTGCGTGGGCATGTCGATTTGGTGTTCACTGAACCGGACAGCCAGGCGCTCGGTGCTTGCGACGTGGTGTTCTCGGCCACGCCCAACGGGGTGGCCATGCAGCATGCACCCGAGTTGCTTGCGGCCGGGGTCCGACTCATTGACCTTGCCGCCGATTTTCGGCTCAAGGATCGTGCGGTGTGGGAGAAGTGGTACGGCATGCCGCATGCCTGTCCAGAACTGCTCGCCGAGGCCGTCTATGGTCTGCCAGAGGTCAACCGCGAACGGATCAGAAGGGCGCGCCTCGTCGCCAACCCTGGCTGTTATCCGACTGCGGTGCAGCTCGGCTTCCTGCCGCTGCTCGAGCACGATGTGGTGGAGGCCGATTCACTTATCGCCGATTGCAAGTCCGGGATAAGCGGCGCCGGCCGCCGGGCCGAGCTGCACACCCTTCTCGCCGAGGCGGCTGACACGATGAAGGCCTATGGCCTCGGTGGCCACCGCCATTGGCCGGAGATTCTGCAGGGCCTCGAAGCGGCCTGCGGCCGGCCCGTGGGCCTGACCTTCGTGCCGCACCTCGCACCAATGATCCGCGGCATCCATGCTACGCTCTACGCGCGATTGAAGAAAAAAAACACGGATTTGCAGCAGCTCTACATGGAGCGCTACCGCAATGAACCGTTCGTGGACGTCTTACCGGCGCTCTCGCATCCCGAGACGCGCTCGGTACGCGGCGCAAACGTCTGTCGCCTCGCCGTGCACCGCCCGCAGGGCGGCGATATCGTTGTGGTGCTGTCGGTGATTGACAACCTCGTCAAGGGCGCCGCCGGCCAGGCAGTGCAGAATATGAACCTGATGTTCGGCCTAGACGAACGCACTGGCCTCAACGCCCCGGCGCTCCTTCCTTGAAAAAAGGAGCAAGGGGGTCATTCGACCTTTCGCTCGTCTGTCAAGCTAGCGTTGCGCGCGCCGCACGGCGCGCGCAACGGCGCGGTTGTTAGGCTCTGTCCAGTGACTATAATTGATCGAACCGCGCACCGCCGTCCCGCGCCGTTTTTACCGTGGGCCATGCGCCGATTACGGACCGAATCGTAGATGGCTTTCGACCGAAACAAGACCGGCGAGTTGGTCATCAAGCCGCGCGTTCCGCCGCGCATCAAGCTGCTCGTGGCTGCGGCCGCCGCCGCCACGCTGCTTGGGGGTGCCGTGTACATTTACAACTACGGCCTATCCATGGCTGGTTTCGAGCGCCAGTATGCCGAGCGAGCCCAGCAAGACCTCCTTGAGGATAACCGTCGCCTCAAGCAGGAAAACCACGAGCTGCGCGAGGCGCTGGCACGCGCAGAGCGCGCGATCCAGATGGACCAGGCCTCCTACCAGGAACTGGAGAAATCGCTCAAGGCCTCGGCGCAGGAGATCGTCAAACTGCGCGAGGAGCTCAACTTTTACCGTAACATCATCTCGCCTGCGGACAAGAAGGCTGGGCTGCGCATCCAGAGCCTGGCGATAGAGCCGGCCGGCGTCAACCGCTACCGCTACAAGCTCGTGTTGATCCAGGCACTCAAGCACGAGCGCTCCATCCGCGGTACGGCACGCTTCGAGATCATCGGCGTGCAGGCCGGGCAGGAAGCGGTGCTGCTCCACCCGGCGCCGAACGAACGTGCCATCGGCGTGCACTTCAAGTACTTCCAGGACATCGAGGGGCGGTTCGATCTGCCGGCTGGTTTCACACCGCAACGTATCAAAGTGAACGTCACGGCCGGCGGCGATCAAGTGGTGGAGGCGGAATACGCCTGGCCGCAGGTGTGAAAGGTCGGGTTGGGGGGATGGGCGGTGTTGTGTATCACCGGCGGGCAAGCGAGAATCGCTACACAAGGGACACCTTTCCCATCGCTCATCCCGCGTAGTGGGTGAATATATATCAAAATATATCGACCGGAGGTGGTCATGTTTGGCGTGTTGAACAAGACCCCAAGCGAGAAGCCCTGCAACACCATTGATACGCTGATCGGGGTTAAGACCGAGCTTAAGGGGGATATCTTGTTTTCCGGTGGGCTGCGCATCGACGGGAAGATCAAAGGCAACATCGTCGCAAAGGGCGATGGAAATAGCACGCTAGTTTTGAGCGAGCACGCGGTAGTGGTCGGCAACGTCACCGTACCGCACATCATTTCCAACGGCACCATCAAGGGCAACGTTCGTTCCACCGAGCGCATCGAGCTGCAGCCCAAGGCTGAGATCGCCGGTGATGTGTATTACAAAGTCATCGAGATGGCCTTGGGCGCGGTCATCAACGGCAACCTGGTGCGCGAGGTCGCGCCCGAGGTCGGCAAGGCCACCGTGGCCCGGCTCAAGCCCGTGGCGAGCGGGGCTGAAGACGAGGGGACGTAAGGAAGGTTGACTACGCCACTCAGGAACTGGATAATGGGCCAATCTCAGTAGCGCCCGATAGGCGGAGGTAGTTTGATGACTGCGGCGATGCCCGAAATGCCCGCGCCCCTCGTGCTCACCGACAGCGCGGCAGAAAAGATCAAGCAGCTCATTAGCGAGGAGAACAACCCGGGGCTTATGCTACGCGTGTTTGTTTCCGGTGGTGGCTGCTCGGGGTTCCGGTACGGTTTTACCTTTGAGGAGCATGCCAACGAGGATGACACGCGCATCGAGAAGGACGGCGTGACGCTTTTGATCGATCCGCTGAGCTACCAGTACCTGACCGGTGCCGAGATTGACTACAAGGAAGACCTAAACGGCGCGCAGTTTGTGATCAAGAACCCGAATGCCCGAACCACTTGCGGGTGCGGATCATCGTTCAGCGCCTAGCCGTCGCCTGGTGGCAAGTTAATGACTAGCGAAAAAGGCGACGTGTGTCGCCTTTTTCTCGCTATCTATGACCCGCTACTGCCACTATGCCTTATATATCCCTCCCAATATCACCTCTCGTTTTGCCCCAGTAACGGAAGGCAGATTGCCGGGCTGCCCCTCTAGCGCACGGTGCGCGAGCCAGGCGAAGGCTGCGGCCTCTACCCAGTCGGGAGCGAGCCCAAGCACCTCTGTCGTGCGTACCGGAATGCCGGCCAGCTCTTCGGCCAGCGCCGCGAGCAATGCGCGGTTGTGCGCGCCACCGCCACAGACGTAGAGTTCGTCGATCGGCGGTAGGAATGTATGTAGCGCCTGGCCGACTGAGCGCGCGGTCAGCCGCAGCAAGGTCGCCTGTACGTCCTGCGGTTCCGGCGCAAGCGGTGCAATGGCGGCGAGGTGTCGCCCGAGCCAGCCGAGGTGGAAATATTCGCGCCCAGTGCTCTTGGGCGGCGGTCGCGCGAAATAGGGGTCGGCGAGCAGCTCCTCGAGTAGCGTCGGCATGACCCGCCCACCGGCCGCCCACTGCCCGTCACGATCGTAGTCTTTCCCGCGGTGGCGCTGGATCCACTGGTCGAGTAAGGTGTTCCCCGGCCCAGTATCGAGGCCGCGCACCGCTTCATGTGGTTGCGCGGGCAGGTAAGTGAGATTGGCGATCCCACCGATATTCAATATTGCCCTCGCCTGACGGGACGAGCGGAAGGCATAGGCATGGAAGGCCGGCGTTAGCGGCGCGCCCTGGCCACCAGCGGCGAGGTCGCGGCGGCGGAAATCGGCTACAGTCGTGATGCCGGTGCGCTCGGCGATCACGGCCGGGTTTCCGATCTGCAGCGTGAATGGAGCGGTACCGTCGGGCCGGTGGCGCAGGGTCTGGCCGTGGCTGCCAATGGCGCGCACCTCGGCAGGCCGCCGCTTCGTCTTGGCGAGCAGGGCGAATACCGCTTCAGCGAAGAGCCCACCGAGGATGGTGTCGAGCACGCCAGTCTCCTCAAGCTCGTCCGCCGCCCCCGGCAGGGTCAAGGCCAGGATGCGGCGGCGGATGTCGGGGGGGAACGGGTGGCTGTGCACGGCCAGGAGCTCGATCCCGTTTTCGCCAGGGGGGATGCGGACCAGAGCGGCGTCGATCGCGTCCACGCTGGTGCCGGACATCAGGCCGATATAGAGCATCGTTGCAAGTGGTGAGTCGCGAATAGCAAATAGCAGGTCATCGCGAGGGTAGATGGTGGCGAGTCAAAACGCGACCCATCCACCTCTTCTGGCTATTCGATACGGGCAATTTTGACGTTGCGGCTGATAAGATCGAGCCGTTGCGTCCAGACCTCGGCATAGCGCAGGAACTCGGCGCGCTGGTGCGCGGGCAAAGGGCTTGCGCCGGGAAACTTGTAACGCAATGGGTCTTTGTGCACGTCGTTGACACGGAATTCGTAGTGCAGGTGTGGGCCGGTAGCGAGCCCCGTGCTGCCTACGTAGCCGATGATCTGGCCTTGTTCGACATAGCCGCCCACACGCAGCCCTGGCGCGAAGCGCGACAGGTGTGCGTAGAGCGTGGTGTAGGAACTGCCGTGCTTGAGTACAACACGGTTACCGTAGCTGCCGTACCAGCCGAGGGCGGTCACACGCCCGGCGGCGGTGGCGCGTACCGGGGTGCCGACCGGTGCGCCATAGTCCACGCCCATGTGTGCACGCCAGGTCTTCAGGATCGGGTGGAAGCGCCCGCGCGAGTAGCGCGAGGTGATGCGGCTGAACTCTACGGGCGTGCGCAGGAACTGGCGGCGCACGCTCAGGCCCTCTGGCGTGTAGTAACGTGTGATGCCGTTGGCGTCACGCAAACCAATGGCACGGAAGGGTTCGCGACGGTTCTTGCGACTGACGAACTCGGCCGCCACGATTGGGCCGTCGGCGATCTTCTGGCCGAGCCAGTAGCGCTCCTCGTGGATGACCGCGAAGCTGTCACCCGACTGCACGTCGAGCGCGAAGTCGATGTCCCAGCCGAAGATCTCCACGAGCTTCATGATAAGCGCGTCGGACAGTCCGGCCGCCTGCCCGTCCTCGAAGAGCGAGGAACGGATGACGCCGCTGACATAGGCGAGGCGTGTCTCGAGGCGCCGCGTTTCGTGGGTGACCTCGAAGCCTGCCTTCGTTGCGGCGAGGCGAATGACCTCGCCTGGCTGGTGTTGGTAGGTGAGCTCGAGCAGTTTCGTACCATCGTGCCGCAACCGCAAAATCTCCCCGGGCAACAGGCGGAAGAGCGGCCGGGCCTGTGGATCGGCGCTCAGTGCGCGGACGACCTCGGTCTGCTCGAGGCCCAGGCGCTTGAGGATATCGGTGAGCGTGTCGCCTTTGCGAACCGTGACCTCGAGGAAGGCCTCGGGGAGGGTCTGCTGCGCCACGGGCTCGACCAGCAGCGGCTCGGTGGACGCCTGCGCCTCAGCGTCTGTGGCAGCGTCCTGGGCGACCATCCGTTCGAGCGTCTGGGAAGGAGGGATCGGCGACAGGCTACCCGGTGCGGCAGATGTGCCGGCATCTTCGCCCGAAGGGATGGAGGCGATGGTCACGGAGGCCACGAAAGCCGCAGCGAGTAACGCCCATACACCCTGTCGGGGCGGTCGGCGGGCGGGGTTTAGCGCGGCGAGGCGCTGCGACCAGCGGGCGAAATCGTGCGGCAAGCTCGGACTCCGGGCGAGTAACGAGAAACGACGTAAGTTTAGCCCAGATCTGCCACTGCAGAAAAAAGCAAATCCCTGTGTGTGTTGGATGTGATGCCGCGCGCTGCCGCAGGCCGCTGTGGTAACCTAGGTGGCCTCATGTCTGACCCCGGTGCGTCGAAAAATAGGAGCATTGTCCCACGATGAGCGGTGTCGAAGACGCCCTTCGCCGGCTGCGGCGCGGGACGGAGGAGATCCTGTGCGAGGAGGAGCTTCGCGAGCGACTCGAGAGTGGCCGACCGTTGCGTATCAAGGCCGGTTTCGATCCGACCGCTCCCGATTTGCACCTCGGCCACACCGTGCTCATCAACAAGCTTCGCCAGTTCCAGGACCTCGGACACGAGGTGCTTTTTCTGATCGGCGATTTTACCGCAATGATTGGCGACCCGACCGGCCGCAGTCAAACGCGTCCTAGGCTGACGCGCGACCAGGTGATCGAGAACGCGCGCACCTACGAACAGCAGATCTTCAAGATCCTCGACCCGACTCGGACGCTCGTGGTATTCAACTCGAGCTGGATGGGCGAAAT